>Ga0214196_1000064_pt1 | contig 41463 bp, 46 predicted proteins | sample TroBogEpilimnion_38_FD_153034 | JGI IMG/M metagenome (GOLD analysis project Ga0214196, IMG submission 153034) | Freshwater microbial communities from Trout Bog Lake, WI - 25AUG2008 epilimnion | ecosystem: Environmental > Aquatic > Freshwater > Lake > Epilimnion/Euphotic zone | place: Trout Bog... | reverse complement strand
ATGTTGTGCGCCAGGTATACTAGTCCACCCCTGCGCCAGATGAGAAGTCCACTATATACTAACTTTTTTGTATCATATTGTCATCCTCCATTTTAAATTTTGGCGTAAAGTTTTTTCGGTAAGAATCACCCTCTAATACTACTCTATACGAATTATTAACTATTCTATCCAAAGCAGCGTTAGCCATAACAGGATCAAAAAATATTTCCGCCCATGTTTCAATTTTCCTATTTGTGGTAATGATCAGACTAGCATTTATATGCACGGCCGCTATTAAATCATATAAATCAGATGATTGTTCCGCTGATAAGGTTTTTAGGCCAAAATCATCTAAGATCAATAAATCAACTTTTGTATAACGCTTAAAAATAGCGTCATAAGTAAAATCAGCTCTAGAACGGTAAAATTCGTTAAGCAACTCGTTGCTCCTTATAAACTTTACCTTTTTATTACGTTGGCAAGCCAACATTCCAAGAGCTTGAGATAAGTGCGTTTTACCGGTACCTACCGGTCCCATAATAATTACGTGATTCTTTTCCTTAATAAATTTTGCTGTCATTAAATCATTAATTGCATGTCTAATTTTCAGTGAATAACGTTTTAAATCAAAGTCTTCAAATGTTTTTGTTTCTTCAAATTTTGCTTGGGTAACTCTTCTCTGTAGAGAGCTTTGGTTTCTATTATCCAACTCGTCCTGGAATAACATTAAAAGTAATTCTTCGTATGACATTGTTGCATCCCTTGCTTGTCTTAATCTACTCTCCAAGCTATCGGATATACCTAATAACCTTAGTTGCTGTACTAAATTATCAAGTTGCAAGTTATGCATAATTGACCTCCATATCAGAACTATATTCTTTAGGATCTCTAATATAAGCATTAGCCGTAATATTCTTTACTTTACCGCCTTCAATATTAGGAATAGAGTACTGATCCAGTTTATTTTTTAAAATATTGGATATAGCCTCATAAGTATAATTATCATAAGACACAGCTCGCAAACATGCAGCTTCTAGTCTGTCATTACCGTATGTCTGGGATAATCTTAAAATACCTTGAACTTTACGTACAGATATTCTACCGCCTGATGCAAGAATTCTACTTATTACCTGGTGTGTAGAATTACCTATATCTTTAGCACAACTTAAACATTTCTCTGGGTTATTCTCTAAATAATATAAAGCAGATTTTGGGTAATCTTTTTCGTCGGTAATCCATTGACCTTTATTATAATTCCTCGGATGGGTTTTTATGATTTGATGTTTATAGTAAGCCGTAACAGCCTTTATCCCCACTCGAACACTAACTTCTTCTCCTATATATTTTGTCGGTACCGAATAAAAATTACCTTTGACTACAAAATGGTGATCTTTTTGTACCCTGCATCTAGTCCAAATCGGCATATCAAAAATACCTGAAGGTATAGGAAGTAAACATTCCTTTTCTTCCAATAAAAATGTATCAATTGGCTTCGATCCTGTTGTAGTACATACTCTATGTGATATTTCATTTTTACACCACTTGATAGCTTCAATATTCGCCTCTATAATATTGCTATATGATTTACCGGCTATAAGTTGCTCTCTAACTATCCTAATAGAGCGTTCCACTTTGCCTTTATGCTCCGGCTTAAAAACTTTAGTCGGGTCTATTGTAAAACCATAAAACCTTGATAATTCTGAATAAGTCTCATTTAAAGTAGGGTCATAAATATCAGGTTTAATGACCCCGGCTTTTAAATTATCCAATATTACCCTACTCGGTACACCACCAAAAAAGTTGAAAGCATTTACATGGAGCTGAGCCCAACTAACCTGGTCCTGTGAAAAAGCAAACTCTACGTAACGATAACGACTATGGGACAGCGTCATTACAAAAGCATAAAGTTTTCTATTTTTACCATTAACATCCTGCATCTTGCCAATATAACCAAAATCTACCTGAGCTTCTTGACCTGGTTCAGTCTTTATATGAATAGTATTCTTGGGTAGCTTAGGAAAAGCTTTTTGAATATATCGGTTAATACTCCGATTACTTACTTTGACGCCTTCTGCTAATAGTAAACGCCGAATTTGGGTGTGGGTTATACTTCTTTGTTTTAGCCAGTTCCCTATTGCCTCATTATATTCTGCAAGAATTATCATTGCAGATGCTCTATGTATAGGTTCGTTCTTATATAATTTTTCTTCAACCTTGATCGCTATCCTGTTTAATTCAGAGTCACTAGCTAAAATACTGAGATTTTCTTGTTTTGCTAACTCAATATATTTTCTTATTGTATCCCTGGATAGATCAAATGATCTAGCTATCTGTCTTTGGCTATTACCTTTGATGTGCTGGTACAGCACTTCTCTAATTGTTGACATACTATATTTCCTCATTCAATTTAATTTAAACTCTAATTTAATTAACAATAAGTTATTAAATTAGCATTGTTTTCTTCTTTTGAAAGTGGACTTCTCACCTGGCGCAGGGGTGGACTAGTATGCTTGGCGCAGTTCCTTTTTTAGTGGCCTAAAATACCTGGCGCACAACACTAACTGTACCAACAAAATATCCTTTAGTCCAAAGATGTATGAACTTTAATAAATTTTAGTCAGTAAACTGATTTAGTATAATAATTTACGACTGCTTATTCCCTTAATATATTGTATCCTCTTTTATGTTAAAATACTTGGTGGTATCAACAGCAAAAATGTACTAGTAACTTATAATGACAAAGTACTTGCCTAAAAGGGAAAGTTAATGATGACCCTTGTAGCAGCGCTGCAAGGTATTTAGTATCTATTAGAAGATACTAAATACCCAAAAGGAAATTTCGGGAAATTTGAGCTAGTCAAGATTAACCCTACCGAACTTCGATACATAAATATGCTAGAACATATTTACATTAAAACATACTAATGTTAAAACATATTTATGCATATATGTTAATGTTGTTTTAGATCTTTTTCTATAGCCTCTATTATTAAATCAGTCATGGTAGTTTTTTGATTCGCCGCTTTTATTTTTAAGTTCCTATGCAGATCTTCTGGTAAATAAATAGTAGTTCTTTTAAGGTTGTTTTTCAGGTCATTGGTATTTAAGTTTCCAGATACCCAATTATCAATAAAATTATTAGTTTCTCTAGATATAGGTTTTTTTGAAATTTCTATTCTTTTTTGGGTCATAAATTTATCTACTATATTTCTCTAAAATTTCTTCAGTTAAACTACTAATTTCTTGAGCCGCTAAGGGATCTTTCATAGGCTCTTCTATTACTGTAGATCCAATTGCTGCGCTTTCTGCATAAGCAATTCTCTGACAAACGTGATTTTGTAATACATCCATTTCATAATGGGTCAAAGCGCTTTCTATATCTCTCCCTATAGCAGTATTGACTATTTTTCTATTTATTAAAAAAGCGCATTTAATATTTTTAATATCTTGTAACGGCTCTGATACTTCCTTAATTAAATTAACAACTTCACTTGCTGCCCAAATATCATAAGGAGAAGGCTGTACAGGCATTACCACAAGATCACTTGTAACAATAGCAGACTTAGCGACATCATAAATACGAGGGGGACCATCTATAACAATATGATCATAATTTTTGGATAGCTTTGTTATTTCTTTATGTATAATTGGTTTTGTTATACTAACTACTGTGAAAAGGCTTTCCTTTTTCCTTATAGCGGCCCAATCTAGAGAACTTCCTTGAGGATCGGCATCAATTAATAGCACTTTAAATTTTTTCAGCGATAAACATGTAGCAACATTTATAGAGAGTGTTGTTTTCCCCACACCCCCTTTTTGATTCAAAAAAGAAATAATCATATATAAATACCTTTCAAATAAAAAGCATATTAGCATTAAAGCATAAATATGTTAAAGCATAAAACCCTATTATTTGCTAAAATTCCCTAGTAATTGGTATTATTGCAACTAATATATGTTTATATGTTTTAGTATTTTAATGTTAAAACATATAAACATATTATACTTTATTATATCACTACATTTAATACTGCTACTTCGTTAGTTACACAACAAAAGGCATAAAATGTACAAAAACAAATATTTTTTATTGACAAGACAAGTATATATGATCAATATTTAAGTCATATCCTACATTTTTTGTTAAGTAGGTGTAAATATAACTAATAAATGTTTAAGTAGAAATGGATAATAAAAAAGCTGTAAAAAGAGTATCTCTTGATTTTCCAGTTTATTTATTGGAACAAATAGATTCTATTTGCGATGCAAGTTTTATTACAAGAAGAAAGTGGTTCATTGATGCTGCTAATGAAAAACTTGAAAAAGATAAGTTAAATAAGATTGATATGTTAGTACGAAAATAAAAAATAAGGTGTTAAGCACCAAGAAAACCGCCTAAGCATTTAACACCATATAAGAATAAGAATTGGAAGCTCCTATTTCTTCAATATGGTACAATAATTTTCCTTAAAATGCAAGGTTTTCTTGTTCTTGACTCCTAAAAATAGGAATTTTTAAAGAATTATGGAAGCAATTGCACGTTGTGTTGCAAACAAGCAATACAACATTATTCATCACCCTATATTAACTGGGAACATTACGCCTCATGACTGGTACGAGAAATTTACCAATAATCGAGGGAGGCCTGATCTTCCCTTAATTTCTGTTCTTTCAGAAATTGTTTACTGGTATCGCCCTAAAAGAATAAAAGATAACCAAACAGGCGATATTACTTATATAAATAAGTTTCTCGGGGATGCCTGGCAGACTTCTTATGAACATTTCGAGAAAAAATTCGGCTTTAATCGGGAAAAACTCCGGAGAATTTTTGTCAAACTAGAACAAATGGGTATTTGCTATAGAGAATTCCGCAATGTTAAATTAAGAGGTCAGACTTATAACAACAGATTATTTATTCATTTAAGTCCTCAGTTTTTAAGTTCTTATGCCAATAATAAAAAATTTGCTGAACTAAAAACTTATGAAAATCACGTTAAACCCGATTTTTCTGCGCTTAAAAGAGAGGAGGGCTCTCCTCATTTTAGAGGAGACCCTATAGATAATGAGAATAAGAACAATATATTTAAAAATAGATCTATGAAATCTAATTTTTGCAAAAATTCTTTTGGAAAAGAAGAGTGGGTAAAAAAGATCAATTCATCAAATTGTAATAAAACTAGAGAATTGAAAGACTTCTACCCATTAAACAAAGATGATTGTTATAAATTACAATCATTATCAGGAAGAGAGTTTTCATTAAATAGCATGAATGAAATATTGCTTGATATGTCAAAACGTTTAACCGACAGGCAGTTTAACAGTAAGTGTGCATTTTTAAATTATATGGGTAAGGCTTTTGCTTGCGAGCTACGGGATGCAGTAAAAATCAGCAATAATAATTTTAAGATCAGAAATAATTTAACACCAGGAGAAATAAATCATCGAGAAAGAGAAAAATACCTCGCTGAAATAGAGAATAGCCTTTGCAATTCTACTGATTCGCACCTAAAGAGAAAACTTGCTGCTGTTTTAAATTCCGCTAAAGCCTATGACCTGTTAAAAGCCTATAGTTACATTACTAGGGTAGGAAATGCAGCTTATCTTTATCTTAATAAACCTGTTCAATTATCAGAACTAGATAGAGAAATAGTTCTAAAACAAGTTCAACTACTATATCAAAATATTGATCTAGCTAATGATTGCTTTGATTTCATCGAAATACTGGAGATCATGATAACCAATAGTGATATTAACGCTGAATTAACCCCACAAAGAAGCGGGTTAGAGCCGGTTGGTATATGGAATGAGATGCGCTTTAAATTAATAGACATTTACGGAGTAAACGTAGATCGTAACTGGTTTAGCAAACTAGAAGTGATAGAAAATGAAGAAAAAAATGAAATCAACATTAAAGCCCCATCTGCATTTGCCAGAGATTGGATAACGCAGAATTACTGGAATATAATTGAAGAGCTGGCAGAAAAAGGGCAGCAAAAAATATCTTTCTGCTAATCGTGTCCATTCTGAAAATTATCCTTTATTTATAGGAAAGTAATTATTTAGTTGAACTAAAGATTTAACAGTATTAACGTAGTAGTATCATAGGTAGTTAATTAAAATTACTAGTTTTGAATAGAAAATAGGTTAATTAACTAGTTAAATTCAATATTTAATGGAGGTATAGTTATGTCAATAAACAGATTAGGACTAATATTAATAGTACCGCTTCTAGTAAGCGGTTGCGTAAAAAAGAAACCAGTCGTTTCTACATATGTTGTTACCGCCCCAGATAGAATCACCGTCCTACGTGGGGATTTTGAAAAAAATGTGGGTAATAAGATTTATTATGGTTTTAATAGTTATACTCTGTCCGAAGAAGCAAGAAGTCATCTTAGAAGACAAGCCGAATGGTTGTTAAGGCATCCAAGCGTTACTGTCAATATAGACGGACATTGTGATAAAATCGGTGATAAAAACTATAATTTATCCTTAGGCCTAAAAAGAGCGGAAGCAGCAAAAAAATTCCTGGTCGAGCAGGGAGTTGATGCTTCCCGAATAACCGTTAGCTCATCTGGTAAAGATTGGCAAGATGGAATAAGCTATAACGACCCTTGGCAAAGTAGATTTGTTACTGTACTTATTTTAAGTGCATAATATAGGCAGACCTCAGGTTTACTAATATTTAGAAGTCTACCACAAGAGAACTTTTAAGGGGATATTTATAATTAATACCCCCTTAACTTTTAAGTAATAACCATGATTGATATACGCAGTTTATTTAAATTAATTTCTATAGTCTTGATAAAATTTGCAGTTTTAACTGATCCTGCATATGCCAGGTGGGCTACATATGATGACGCTGATCTTAAAACTGAATTCTATAATGAAAATCTGATAATTAATAAAGACGGTACTACTGAGGCAGTAATAGAAATACAGGAACAGATATTAAAGGAATCTGCTAGAAGCTATGCCACAAACTATAAATTTATTTATGACGGGATAAGCTCTGATATTACTTTAATTGAAGCAAAAACCATAAATAATGGTCAAGAATTTCCTGTGACTAAAGATAGAATTGAAGATAAGACTTTAGCAAGTATAGGCCATGGTTTTGACGAACAAAGGCAGCTGTTGATTTCCTATCCGAATATTGGAATTGGATCAAAAATATATCTAAAATATAAATATACAGTAAAAAAACCTGCATTATCCGGTGTTTTTTCAAAATTATTATACTTCGGTATGGGGAGCTATTGCCAGTCAGCTAAAATAACTGTGAGTTCAGAGTTACCGTTACATATAATGGTTAATGATTCAGATGCATCATTAAATATTGTTAAAAATAAAGAGGATAATTTTCAGAAGCTGGATATTACACTTAAAAAGCCAATTTACAAGGCTGTTACAGATGAACCTTGCAGCGGGTTATTAGATAGTAACCATTTGGTATGGTTATCTCTATCTACCCTTGCAAACTGGGAAGAGCTAGCTCATAAAGTAGATACAGACTATAATGAAGTTATTAATCAGCCTCTACCAAAACTATTTAGTGATATTGCTAAAACCGCTGCTGAAGCAAAGGGTGATAAGGATAAAATTGATACGGTTACCTCCTTGCTAAGTGAGAAAATACAGTACATGGGAGACTGGCGAGCAATAAAGGGTCGTTTTATTCCAAGGGATTTAAATGAAATTGCCTCTACAGGGGTAGGGGATTGCAAAGATTTTACCGCCGCTACTATAGCTATTTTAAGGTCTATTGGTTATAAAGCTGATCCGGCCCTAGTACTTAGAGGGCAGTATGAGAAATCTTTAAACATATTACCTGGTATTAATAATTTTAATCATGTTATTGTTAAAGTAACTACTAGCGAGGGTAAGGTTTATTGGATAGACCCTACAAATATTACCAGTATGGCCGGTAATATTTTTGCAGATATTGCTGAAAAAGCGACCCTAGTTCTAAATATGGAAAAGCCAATCTATGAAGTTATACCGGCAGTTGACTTTAAACATTCAGTAATTGAAGAAAATGAAATTTTATCAGTAAAAAATAACTATTTGGCAGTTAATTATAAAGGAAATATAGCTTTAAAAGGTGAGATGGCCAATTATGTAACTGGTCTTGATTTGTATTATTCGAAGCAACAAATGGAAGACTTTTCTTTTAGAATGATTAGTGGTATCGAATTAGAGAAAGATGAGCGAAAAAACTTGGTTTTACCACAATTATCTTCCAGGATCGTCAAGGATGTAAAAGTTGAATATGAGTATGAACGAAAGAATGCTTTATTTAAAACTAATGTCGGTTATGCATTGACCATGGGTAGCGCGCCGGAAGTAAGTAGTATAATAAATAGCCCGCCTGATAGAGTGACTGATCTGTTTATGGGAGCTCCGCATATCAACACTAAAAAAACACTTATTAAGAATGCTAAAGCTAAAGGGATTAATAAATTAAATTATTCTATAGATTCTCCCTGGCTTAAGGTAACAAGAACTCTCGTTAATAAAGGTAGAGATGTAGAAATTACTGATGAGACTTTAGTTTTATGTAGCTTTATTACTAAACAGGATCTAGAAACTCCACTATTTAAAAATTTAAAAACCAGTCTAGCTAAAGATTTGCAGAAAGCCTCAATAGTATTTGAATAGGACTTCTAATTAAATAACACAAGTAATCTTTAATAAAATTGTTGTTTAGTAGCAATATTAACATATAATTAAGGCGCTATTATAGGCTTACATAGTAGCAATATTATAATTTGTGTAAGTTTCATTTTCTATTGTTATTTTTGTAATAATGCCCAAACCATTAATGAGATTTAAATTATTTGGTCAATCTGCTGCTCAAGAAAAAGTTGGTTACCCAATAATATGTACCACTTTTGATAATGATAAGGACATAGGTCTGATCTTAGAACATAATAACGAGATACTCAGCAATTCGGGAATAAGTGATATATCCCCAATTAACCTTTCTGTTGATATATCAGAAATGCATTTTCCTGATGGGTTTCATGCGACTATAAAGCTTTACAATGCAAGGGATGAGCAGATTAAAGATTACATTATTAATACCGATTGCCCATTTACTATTAAAATGGCGGGTGAGACTGAAGATATAACCATTACTTACGATATTTAGTAAAGAAAGCCTAAATATAGGTTCTTTAATAAGTTTGCATTGAAAATCAAAAAGTAGTTTGTAAAATACCTAATTTAAGTAGCCATTTTTCAGGATATGCGAGCTCATTCTGCTTATATATTAGGTACTACAGGCATTGCGCTAACGCTTTTACCGATAATCCTTTTGATTATTCTTACCACTCTAAACCCCTACAAGATCACCTTTTTTAATTTATTTATTGCTGAAAAATTAACATTATTCAGCAATCTTCTGCTTAATAATAGTTTACCTAAATATTTATGAAATAATTATCTACTTGACTCAAAGTAAAATAATAATTTACACTAACAACTATAGGTATATTTATAGAAAATTAAAAAGCATAAATTTATTAAGTTAATAACTTACCGTAAGCATTATTAATTTTAAGGAGGAAAACATGAAAAATAAGTGTAAAAAAAAGATAATATTATTATTACTAGCCAGTGCTAGTGCCGGTCAATTTGGGCTTCCGGTGCCTGTCAGTCTTGCCCAGGAGCAATTTTCTGCTGCGGAATTATTGCCTTATTTCCGGATAGATTTTGGTCAGGCTCATTTCTTTCCGGTCAAGGGCCTGCCAAATGCGGTGGGTAATAAAAAGCTACATTCTGCGACTAACAGTGTGGTCTCGGCGGGTTTAGGTCTTGGGATAAATTTTGGTGATAAGTTTCGTTCAGATATTACCTGGGTTCGTCATTTAGATCCGGTTTTAAAGGCGACTAATAACAACGGGGAGGTAGTAAAGCGCAAACCTTTGATAGATGCCTATTTTTTAAACCTCTATTATGAAATAGCAAGTAACGTTAGCATCTTTAACCCTTATATAGGCGCAGGTGTAGGACTTGCAAGGGTAAGGGATAATTTATCTTCATCGCTGATTGGTACTGATGATGCATCTAGGGCTATTCGCCAAGCTGGGCTTTATAATTGGCAAAAAAGTTCGCAAAAGATATTTGCAAAGAATAACTTTGCTTATAAGTTTGTCATCGGCAGTAGTTTTGATTTAAATGAAAATGTAAAATTTGACTTAGCATATAATTATCACGATTACGGTAAGACCAAATCGGCATTAGATAGTAGAAAAAACCAAATCGGTAAAACCCACTACCGAGCTCATGTAGTAAGTGCCGGTTTAAGGTTTGGTATGTAAAAATTAATTAAATAGTGAGGTATAAAATGGCTACAATGGTTGGAACACAAAAAAGTTTTACTGAGGCAATAAAGGAATTAGTCGAGCTAGATTATGATGCTCTTGGTGCATATGAATCAGCTATCAATAATCTGGAAAACCCTGAATATAAGAAAAAATTTGAAGAATTTAAATTAGATCATCAACGTCATATAACTGAGCTTAGTGCATTTTTATCAAGATGCAATGAAACTGCTCCTAGCGGTCCTGATAATATAAAAAAGATTCTGGTAAAGGGAAAAGTAGAATTAGCTTCACTTTTTGGTGATCAGAATATTTTAAGTGCTATGTTAAGTAATGAGGAGGATACTAATACTGCTTATGAGCGGGTCGATGCTAGGGTAGGCGAATCCGCAGATAGCGGTATAGCTAAGGTAATTTCTGCTGGCCTTGCCGATGAAAGGAAGCATAAAAGCTGGTTACAAGCTAATATTTCCCAAAAAGGCTAGTAATTAGTTATAATAATAAAAAAAGAGCTCAAAATGGAAGAGAAGATAAATAATAGCAAACTTTATGAGCTGGTCTTAAATTGCAAGATTGAGACGGAGAAAAATAGGGATGAGATTAATAAATATTATACGGTTCTATCGAGCTCAAATCTAGGTGAACCAAGAACTGCGGTGCTATCGCTTTTAGGAAATTAACCACCTCAAATTGCATAATATTATTTGACAGGTTAAGGTATTTAATAGGCTTGCCAGACAACGCAGGGGCTAATGTGTGTGCTACAGTTGAGGACAGATCTGTTGAAGAAAGATTAATAGAAGTAAGAGAAGTTTGGTTGCCTACCGCTTCTACAAAAACATTCCCTATGTCAGCATTAATAGAATTAAACAGGTTACTATTATTGCCAATATCAATTGAAGTAATAGTTGGGTTTCCTCCGAAGATGGCTGTACTTATTAACTCCAATGTTGCTTGCGTTAGAGTTGATGAGTTAAAATTAACTGATGTAAGATTTGTAGTTTTTATTCTAACTGCTAAATCAAAAACTGCGTTTTCTGGAACTTTTTGGCCAGCAGCATCAAGGACTCCAGGTCGTGGGAAAAAGTTTTGTATATTTTCAGTTGAGGTGCTTGTAGGCTGAGTAGTTGTTTTGGTTTCTTTAGTCTCTTTATGTTCTAAATTTTTCATAAAAGTCTTTAATTATTGATATGATTAAATCATTAATTTAAATTTAATATTCTGTCAACTTATATAAATAAAGTTAATATAAATATTAATAGCTGGTATTTAAGGAAATATTATAATGTCTATTTAGTATATCTAAGGTTATCTTAATTTTTATTATTATATTTATAGTTGACTTTAATATTCTTAGGCTGTTATTCTTAAAAATAGGAAATAATAAAATTGATATTATTAATTATTTAGTTAGATATCGGTTTTATGTAAAAACTCTTTCTTATTATTAAAAGATAAGTAGTCAAAAGTAATAAATATATTAGGAGAAAAAAAATGGAAAATAGCTTTTTTGGTAAAGATAATAATGAAGATGTAGAAGGTATTAAAAACGACATTCAAAGTCTTGTACATCGTTTAGGTAATTTAAAAGATCAGTCTGCTGTAGCTTTAACCGAGCAAATAGAAGGGCTATCTTCAGCAATAGGAGACTTAAAGGACAAGGGCGTTGAAATAGGGAGGGACAATATGGCGCTAATGTATGCTGCTACTCGCAAGAACCCCCTAAAAATGTTAATGTGTGCTTTTGGTTTAGGGATTCTTGCTTGCTGCCTAATGAAAAGAAAAAGTTAAGAAAAGTGTTAAAGGTTCTATTATCTGAGGTACTAGATTATTATCTTAAGCCTAAAGTAGAAAAAACTGCTGCCATATATCTGAGTTATATTGTTGCAGCGCTTGGGCTACTCCTGCTCATTATTACTAATGTTGCTTATTTTTATTTAACACGTTCTACAGTTTTCTGGCTAATAGTTAGTATTACCTGCTGCTTTATTATTTCTGCGGTAATTTATGCTATAGGTTATTACATAAAGCAGCATAGTCAGCATAAATTTTTGCAATCCTTACCAATCTCTAGCTTTTTAGTAGAGAACATACTAAAGAAAATCCCTACAATTATTAAAAACAAACCTCTAAATTCTTATGGATATTTTGCGGCTTCTGCTTTTGTATTAACTACCGCAGCGCTTGTTATATATTATCAGTATGTAAAAAAACCAGAAACTGGCAAGAAAACTAATTAACTGCTTAAAACTTCCTCCCAAAATATTTCTAAATATTGTCCATTCATAATATGAATATGGTAATAGGTTTATTATTACCTTTTTTATATATTAACAAATTTACTAGTAATTTACTGGTAATTTACTAGTAAATTTACCACAAATAATACAAAACTGTTTATTACCTGACTAATTTTGTTGGAAATTCGATTGTTACAGGGATACCTTTATATTGTATAGATGTTAAAAAAAGTTAAAACGTGCGGGGTAATAAAATGCATTTAGCAGAGAATGAAGAGGCTACATCTATTCTAGAAGTAGGACTTTGTCTAATCCATGCTTATCAAAAACTAAAATTCTTTTTAGAAGAAGCAGAAAAAATTTCTAGCGGTATTAAATTAAATATAAATGAGATAGTTATCCTCCATATAATTAGGATTCAAAAAAAACCGAAGTCGGTAACTGTCATAAATTTACTAGCCGATTTTTATGATGACTATACCATAGCCTATACTATAAAAAAGCTAATCAAATTGAAATTGATAAGAAAATCCTCTTCCAAGGAAGATAATAATGGTACTAGTTATCAAATCACCGAAGAAGGTATCAGCCATACCGATGCTTATGTTAATCTGCGGAAGGAAACTCTATTTGTTGCTTTTGAAGAAGACGCAAAAGTTAATATAAAAGAGCTTACTGAACAGCTAAGATGTTTAATACGAATATATACAAAGAGTTTCCAAAATTTAATTTTTAAAGGCTAAAATGAGTTAACATTTTTGAATTTCTACTCTAAAAATTAAATTAATATTATAGCGGCTATATTGGTCCTTAAAAACTTACCCATGCGTAATTGTCTACTAATAAATAAACTACTAACATTGAATTATAATAAATGTATTTTCTGAAAATAGACTTGATCAACGGCGTGTATTTTACCCAAAGGGAAATTGAAGTCATTTCATGCATTCTAAACGTACGGGGAGTAAAGAAAATTGCTGCTGTCTTAGCTATTTCTCCCCGAACAGTTGAAGGTCATATACAAAATATCTTGCTAAAACTCTCATGCAATTCCCAGGAAAGCGTTAAAGATTTTGTAGAAAGATCAGAGCAAATTTTACAGATTAATCAATATTATCTTGATCTCTTAATTACCAGCTTTCTTAAACAACAATTAAAGGGAGTAGCACCGTTATTTAAGAAAAAGAAAGTAACGTGTATTGTTCATTATCAAAAAAATGACATACTCGATCATATAATTAAATGTTTGGGATTTGCAAATGTTAACGTTGTACTCAACCAAAATAATGACTTAAACGATAAGCAAATACCGGCTATTTTGTTTAATGCAAATGAAGCAGAGATCAAGGAATATGAAGGATATAAAAACCTAATCCTTGTATACAGGGATCAAAAATTTGATAGCGATACCTTAAGTAACTTTGACTCGATAAATTTAATTGATTGTAGCAAAGGAGAGGATATTCCTGCAGGAATATTTAAGATATTAAGCATATTAGCTCCTGATATTGACCTATCTAAGCCTATAATAGAATTTAATAAGCTATATAATAACATACTGAATTTAGGCAATACTAGCGTTACAGGAGTACAAATAAGTATAGACGATGTTAGTCAGCAGAAAATTATTACCGATGTACGTTTTTTTAATAGGAAGGTGTTGCTATTATTGTTTGCGCTTATTTGCGTAAGCGTCCTAATTTCTATTTTGTTTTTTTTCAAGGACTCTTCATATACATTAAAACCGGTAAAAGAAATTAGCGAGCCCCAAGTAGCTTCTAATTTTTCCCTTTTACATAAAACCGTTCTGTTAGAACGTCCTGAACTACTTGCAAGAATTGAAAGTGCTTTCAAGGGCAGCGAGCCAATTGAAACCGTAGTGCTTATCGGCAACGCCGGAGCAGGTAAAACAACCGTTGCCCGTCAGTATGTTACAGGCCAGTCGGCATCAATTTTATGGGAAATAAATGCTGAAACTAAAGACAGTTTAATATCTTCAATAGAGCAGTTACTTTATGCTTTGTGTGATTCCGGTGAGTCACGGGAAAAGCTAGTCAAGCTAATAGAGATAAAGGACTCTGAGCAGAGAGTAAAACAGTTGGTCCTGCTATTAGAGCAGAAATTAAAACAGCACCCTAACTGGTTTCTCATTTATGATAATGTGGAAACTTTCAGATCAATCCAACCTTATTTTCCGTGTAATTCAAAAGCTTGGGGAAACGGTAGGGTGATAATTACTACTAAAGATATTAATATTAAAAATAATAGCCATATAAAAAATAGTAATGTAATTGAGATAGAAGAACTATCAACAGATGAAAAATATCAACTTTTTTTAAGTATTGTAGAAAGAGGTTCAGAAAATAAAGAGCTATTTTCTGATAAAATAGCTCTGGAAAAGTTTTTAGAAGAGATACCCTCTTTTCCACTAGATGTATCTGTGGCAGCTTATTATTTAAAGGAAACTGGAATGCAATATGATAAGTACCTAGAAAAAATTGCTGCTCCAAATATAGAGTTTACCGCTTTACAGGAAAATATTCTAGAAAACACAAATGATTATTCTAAGACTCGTTACAGTATTATAACCTTGTCTATTAAGCAGATAATAGCTGTTAACCCCGACTTTAAAGAATTACTGTTTTTTGTTTCTTTGCTTAATTCTCAGAAAATCCCTAAAGAATTACTTATGATTTATAAGGGAGAAGTAATAGTTAATAGTTTTATAGCTGAACTTAAAAAACATTCTTTTATCACTACTAATGCGTCGGCTGACCCAGATAATAATGACCATTTTATTACATTTTCTATGCATCGCAGTACACAGTCAATTATTCTGGCATACCTAACAGGTTTAATAAAACTAGACAGCCAAAAGAATGTATTAAAGTCAATAATTAATCCTCTAGAAAACTATATATCTACGTTAGCCGAAGCTGAAGAAACTTTAAAACTTAAAGTTCTGCAAAGTAACTGCGAAGCAATTTTAGCGCGGGGGCGCAATATCATAGACGGCGAAACCAAAACGTCTCTTGAGACTGCTCTTGGGGTTGTTTCCTACTATATAGGCGACGACCTCCGAGCAAAAGAAATCCTGGAGTCTAATTTACACAACCTCCATGTCTACGATTACAAGGGAAGTACTAAGTCAGCATGGGCATTGTTGCATCTAGGAGCAGCTTATAGGAAGCTTGGAAATTATGATAAATCCATAGAATCCCTTACCCAAAGCATAAACCTTTATAAGGCAGCCCCTGAAGAGGACCGAGATATTGGAAGAGCTTTAATGACTCTTGGTAATGTTTATAGGTCAACAGGCGACTTTAAGCGGGCTAAAATGGTGTTACAGGAGGGTATAAATGTGTATAAAACGCAGCCAGTTAATCATGCTGGTATTGCTAAAGGATTACTATATTTAGGAGTAATATATAGAGAAGAAAGCGATTATAATAAGGCTAAAGCCCTACTTGATGAAAGCCTTGAAACCTATAAAAACCATCACTATCCTTATTACAGTTCATTGCATGCAAGAATATTAACTCATTTAGGAATTTTACATTTAAGGCTTGGCGATTATAAAGTCGCCCAGGGTTTTTTACAAAAAGGCATAGACATATATAAGAAAATTCGTCCTGAAAACCATCTTGATATAGATATGGGTATATTAAGTCTTGGTGAAGTTTATGGTGAACAAGGAAATTATGATAGAGCTAAAGAATTTGTTAATAAGGCTATTGCAAATTATGAAATGCACTATGGTAAGGAGCATTTGGTGGTTGGGAAATCACTAAATCATTTAGGAAGGATCTATATACTAGAGCAAAATTTACCCATGGCTAAGGAAGTTGTCATTAGGGCTTTTGAGACATTAGAGAAGACTAACCACCCGGAAAGGTATCGATCTTTAGAATTACTTGGCGATATATATGCAGAAAAAAGCAAAAAAGAGCTAAAAATTGCTGGGAAAACATCCAAATATAAGCTTCTCAAAGCTAAATCGGTTAAATATTTTGAACAATCATTGGAAGTGGTTCAAAAATATTATCCGGAAAACTCATTTAATGCCAATAGGTTGCAGGCAAAAACGTCTTATAGTAACCAGGAAGAAAATTGACCGTTTCTTACCGCTTACCCATAACCTCATTATCCTTTTTAAATAATAAATTCTTCAATATTCACCCAGGTAAAAGATACGTGGTGCTAAATAACGTATAGCCAAGCGTAATAATGAAATGGTAATTTTCAATTATAGATTGGCAAGCGCAAGAGCCGTTTTATTTAGCGGCTATTAATTTAAAAATGGAGTGATTATGAAAAAAAAATTATCATTGTGGACGCAAGGACTAAAGCAGCAAGTAAAAACCTTAATAAAAAATGAACCAAAACAGGAATATCCCTGTTGTTTAAAGTTCAAAATGTTGTTAGAGTCAGGATCCACTGTACTTTACTTACCCCAAACAAGAACATATTTACTTAGCATTGACGGGGGCATTACTTATTCCCTTCATTATTGTCCGTGCTGCGGTAAAGAATTTCCTGAAGATTTAACCGATAAGCTAACTCATATTGTTTATGAGGAACTAGAGCTAGAAGGTTATGACGATAATAGGCTACCTGCCCAGTTTAAATCAGATGAATGGTGGCAAAAAGAAACTATGCCCTATCTATAGGGTAATTGGGTGTAAGGGGGGTATTATGTAATACCCTTGAGTTAACTAAAAGTAATTAAATTTAGGAGGAAAAAATGGTACTTAGAAAAATTAATATATTAATATTAGCCGTTGTAACAGCTGTTACAACCACAACTTTTGCATCTGGCGTAGATGACCTAGCTATTACGACTGAAGTAAAAGCAAAGTTAATCCAGGAGCAAGATATACCGAAAGATATAGAGGTAACGACCAAAGGCGGCATTGTCAGCCTTAAAGGTAAGGTAGATACGCACTTGCAAGCTCATAAAGCAATAGAGGTAGCATCAAGTGTTGATAAAGTAGTAGATGTTATAGATACTGAACTTAAGGTAAAAGAAAGCAAATCTGTTCTAACCGATTCTATCATTACTGCCAAAGTTAAAGGTAAAATCAGGCACCTATATATATATAACAAACTAGCGCCGGATTATGATTTACATGTGGAAACCACCAATCAGGTAGTGCATATATTCGGTAGTGTTAACAGAGCAATCGATGTTGATACTATTGTTGCAGCCGCTAAGGAGGTTAAAGGTGTAAAGTCTGTAAGGACTAGTATTAAGCATCCTTAAACTAATAAAGGTAAATAATAAAAATGCCATACTTAACTAATGATGATTTACCCAAAAAAGTAAAAGATCATTTACCTGCTCATGCGCAGGATATTTATAGAGCTGCTTTTAATCATGCATGGGAACAATACAAATCAACAAAAAACAGGAGGGATCCATCTGAATCACAAGAACAGGTAGCCCATAAGGTTGCGTGGGCCGCAGTAGAAAAAAAATATAGAAAGGGTTCAAATGGAAATTGGGAAGCAATATGATTAATCTTTAAGCTCAAAAAAAAATTGGTGTTTTAAAATTCATATTAGGCAAAAACCTAATATGAATTTTTACTTATGTTCAGGTAAAAACCCTCCCACTTGTGCATCCCACATAGCTTTATATAGCCCTTTAAAGTGTAGCAGCTGAGCATGCGATCCATCTTCTACAATTTTTCCTTGATCAAAAACTAATATCCTATCCATATACATTAAAGTGGAAAGACGATGGGCAACAGTTAGAGTGGTTTTACCTTCAAAAAGCTCTAGTAAGCTATTTTGGATTAACCCTTCAGTAATTGAGTCAAGTTGGCTAGTTGCTTCATCAAGGACTAATATCGGTGGATCTTTTAGAAAAGCCCTAGCAATTGCTATACGCTGACGTTGCCCACCTGAGAGTTTAACACCGCGCTCGCCTACTAATGAATCATAACCTTCTGGAAGTTGAACAATAAACTGATGAGCTTGTGCTTTTTTAGCGGCAGTTATTATTTCTTCTTCAGTAGCTTCAGGCCGGCTATAACCGATATTATCTTTTATAGACCTGTGAAATAACGTTGGATCCTGTGGTATAACTCCTATAGCTTTCCTTAAAGAGGTTTGGGTTACTTCTCTAATATTCTGACCGTCAATTAGAATACGGCCTTCATTAATATCATATAACCTTAAAATTAAATTAACAAAAGTGGTTTTACCGCTACCGGAATACCCAACTAATCCTACTTTTTGATAAGGGTCAATTTTGATTGATAAATTGTCAAATAAAGGATCAGAATTTTTATATCCAAATTTAACTGCATCAAAAATAATTTCTCCATCGGTAACTTTCAGAACTTCTGCATACTCTGTATCTTTAATCTGAATCGGCATTAACACTATACTTAATCCTTGATTTACTCTACCGATTACTTCGGCTAAATCATGAATATAGTGCGAAAAATTCCATAAAATCTGGATAAGTGAAATATTTATAGTTAACACTAGAATAAAATCTCCGGAGGTAATTGTCCGCTCCTCTAGTCCTATAATTAATAACCATAAACAGATTATTTGATAAAGAACAAAAGATCCACCTTGGAAAGTACTCATTTTAAGAAAGAACCAGTCTCTTTTCTGCATGGCAAGAACTAGTTTATCAAATGCTGTTATTAATCCTTGGGTCTCTTGTTTTTTGCCAGTAAAAAGCCTGATCGTTGTTATATTACTTAAAGTATCAGCCTTATAACCGACCAGGAGAGATCTTATATCAGCAACGTCTTTAGATAAATTGCTTGCAGTAGCAGATAACTTAAAGGAAATAACAATAAAAGTCCCTCCCCAAAAAATGAAAACCGCAGCGAATTTGGCATTTGTTTGATATAAGGTATAGCTGGCAATTACCAAGGTAAGGACATTACCAAAAATTTGATGGACACAAATTCTGATAATATCGGGAATACCACCGATTACATCGTTAATTTTATTAACCAGGCTACCAGCAAAATGATTCTGATACAAGTCAGCCGAGTGGCTCATCATTCTCTTCATTAATTTAATTCCGGTATATTTCTGCAAATTAGGCCTTAACTTTAACCAGATAAAATCGTCAAGCCGCGAAGCAACCAAGACCACAATTAAAAGTAAAATATAGAGAAGCACAGGCTCGCTTAAGGCCGGTAATACCCCGCTATGGTCAATATTTTCTGCTCTATCTACCATGATTTTAAGCAAATAAGGGCCAAGGCTTACATCAATTGACCATATCGTTGATGTAACAAAGATCCCTATTACATAAAATTTAAATTGTTTAATTGATGTAAGAATAAATGATAAAGTACTATTTACACCTACATACTGATAGGGACGTTCCTTCTTCATACATAATTTTCTAATTTAATTAAGTTATTCCCTTGTTTTTGGAATTAGTTGGGAATAACTGTTATTTTTTGAAAAAATAGCTTATTAAAATACATGCCAAGCTAATAATTAGCGAAGTCATTATTGGAAAATAAAAGGTAAAATTGTTTTTTTTAATTACTATGTCTCCAGGTAAATTCCCAAGTCTTAAGTAAGTTATTAGAGGCCAGAATGTTCCTATAATAATTATTATGATTCCAATTATTATTATATTTTTCTGCATAGCTACATTATAGGCTTAATCAACTACTAACTCGTTTTTAACTTCTGCTACACCTGGTATTGCCCATGCAGCATCTTCAGCTATATCCATTTCATCGAAATTAGATACTTCACCTTCAAGGGTGATTTTCTTACCTTGGACTTTTATTTTAATTCGGGAGGCATCAAGGCGTGCATGCCTTTCAAACTCTTTAGTGATTTCCTGTCTTACTTTATCTTCATTGATGGTAATAGAAGGCTTGACCGTTATTTCATTATTTATTGATCTTATCCCCCATAGATTTTTAACGGCTGTAAAAGCAGCAGTTTTTTCATATTGCCATTCTACTTCCCCGGATAAAGTGACTATACCGTCTTTTACTAATGCTTTTATCTTTTGCGCCGGCACCCACACACTTGATTTTAAAGCGTTAATGATATCGGTTGCGATCTCAGAATCAGTTTTCTTATAATGCAAGGAAGGATCTACCCTAATTTCATTGACTATTGCTTTGACTCCGTGAATGGCTTTTACCGTATTTTCTGCCGTAAGCTTTTCAGCAAAGCTTTTCACCTTACCGTCTAGTACCACAATATCGTGATTACCTTGAATAGCGACTGTAATATTTGCTGCGTCAAGCCTTGGTTCAAAATGAAGCTTTTCCATAACAGTTGTATATAATTTACCGTTTGCTACCATAATATTTACCTCCATAAAATTTTTAATTATCTATTAAGATTTTTTAAATCTAGCTATAAAATAAGAGTAACATATTCGCAACCAATGGTTCAACTATTTATTAAATAAAATCTATAAGTTTGGTAATAAATTTTAGATAAACCGGTTTTTTAGATTATTTTAAGATCAAGCATTTTATCTTCTAGATAAGCACATTATTTTGTTTTAGAAAAAATTTTTGGGTAAAAAAAGCCCATTGAAAAAATTATTCTCAACGAGCCTTTTAGTTATAAATAAGCAAGAGTTTATGCGAAATTTTCTACGGTTTCAAATTTACCATCTTCCCTGTGGATTACTACGTGACCTTGTTCTACTCCTTTAGCTTTCTTTTCTGCTTGTTTTATAGCCTCATCTTTTGAATCATAGGTGTCATAATTATCGGCTTTTACTTCTTTAACATGCCATTTATTATCTGATCTATTGTGGGTAACATGAAAAAAATGGCCTCTTGCTTCTGGCGATTGTTCTCTTCCTGTCATAATAACCTCCTAAATTTGTAATTGTCATATTTAAGGCGATTAACTAATAGTCTTTTAGGTTGAACTAGCCACTGGGCGCGAGGAGTGCAGAGTACAGATGATGCATAAAAGATTAGCAGTTATGTAGCTAATTCAACCTAAAAGACTATTAGTTAATTTTTACCTACTATTATTAACTGTAAAAAAAACTTTATATTAAGTCAATAATATTTTTAAACTAAAAGTATATTTATTTTAAAAATATCAATTATCCTAGGAATTGCTTCAGAATAAAGATATTAAGATAGTTTTTAACTTAATAAAATAAAATCTGGTTTGTTTATTAATTATTTACGTTTTAAACTTATAGTGTAAAATATAGTTGACAGGAAATTTAATATTATTTTATTATTTAATAATAATCTATCTGCTTAGAAATATTAATAATTATAAAATAAGAGGTTATTATGCTACACAACTTGCAAAGCATAAGCTTAAAATCCGAGTTTCTAAGAAATAGTAAAAAATCTTCTAGTTTGGGATGTTTTCTAGAACATTTTTTCGAGAGTTTTTTTAAGAAATATTTATTTTCGAATAATGAAAATTCTACCCAGTATAAAAGTAGAGAACCCTTACCGCAAATTGACGTAGCAGAAACAGATTCGGCTTATTATTTTCAAATCGAGTTACCAGAAGTTTACAAGCAAAATGCAGAAAAGGATTTGGATAAAAATGAAAATTCACTTATTGATAATAAAAAACAAGGGATTACAGACCTTATAACGCAGAATTATAAAAGGGCAATTCAGCGTTCCATAACAGCTGGGATAAATATTAATGAATGTGAGCTTAACACTTCCTTCATAGATTCAGTTTTGCGCATAACGGTACTAAAAAAAAATAATAATAATCAGAAGCAGAGAAGTGAAGCGGCAAGAAAAGAAATAAAATTGTTTTTTGCTTAACCTTTTATACAAATAAATTTTGAGGAAATTATATGGAACAGAATAAACCAGAATTTAAGTTATTACTTTTATTGCTTCTAACGATCTCAGCAATTGGAGCAATAAATTGGGGGCTAGTAGGTATATGGAATTTTGACCTAGTGTTATATTTCTTTAGTACCAAACCGGTTATTATACGCTCAATTTACATAGCTATCGGAATAGCAGGGTCTATTTTAATGTTGTTGCTCGGGAAGATACAGCTTAACAAATAATAAGTAAAATTATAGCATTCGTATAAAAAATACAGATATAATAATCTTTAAAAAGGTAGATATTATAATAAAGGAAGAAGATTTTTATTTTAAAAGGTTATTAATGGTAAATAACCAATTGAAAGAGAGGGGAATCGAGGATTCCATGGTACTAAATGCAATGCAAACTGTACCAAGAGAAGTTTTTGTTCCTGAAGATCTTAAAGAGCAGGCCTATAATGACAATCCACTGCCTATCGGTTTTGATCAAACCATTTCTCAACCTTATATAGTTGCGTTTATGACCGAGTCACTTGAATTGCAGCCGGAATATAAGGTTTTGGAAATCGGCACAGGTTCAGGTTATCAGGCGGCTATATTAAGCAGGATTTGCTGCGAAGTTTATACTGTTGAAATAATTAAGGAATTAGCCGGGCGTGCCGGTGAAATATTCGAAAAACAGTTATATGATAATATCCATATTAAAGTAGGAGATGGCCATCAAGGATGGCCGGAACAATCTCCTTTTGATTCTATAATCGTTACTGCAGCAGGGGTAGATATCCCAACTCCTTTAATCAGTCAGCTCAAAGTAGGCGGGAAAATGATCTTACCGCTAAAGCGTAACAATTATGAGCAAACCCTGGTGTTAGTTACTAAAATTGACGTTGATGATAATATTATTCAGAAAGAGCTACTACCGGTAATGTTTGTACCTATGACCGCTAATAATAATTATCGTTCTTAATCCGTAAGCTAAGACTAAAGACTCTTTAATCTTTCCTTCTTTCTCCGAGGAAGTTTAAGAGGTACAAAGTAAGATTGATAAAATCCAGATATAAAGTAAATGCTCCCATAATGGCAATTTTCTGCCCCACTTCTCCGCCGCCATAGTAATAATACATACCCTTTAGCTTCTGGGTATCCCATGCGGTCAGACCCATGAATATTCCAATTCCAGCTACAGAAAGCGCAAAATTTACAGCTGAACTTTGCAAAAATATATTTACAAGAGATATTATAACGAGCCCTATTAGCCCCATTATTAAAAATGATCCAGCTGAAGTGAGGTCCTTATTAGTCGAATAGCCATACAAGCTCATGAAACCAAAAAGACTTGAGCAAATTAAAAATGTACGGACTAACGACTGACCAGTGTAAATAAAACCAAGGCTGGATAATGACATACCCATGGTGATGGCATAAAACCAAAATAAAATACGGGCATTGGCAACCGAGATATTAGCAAGGCCAAAACCAAAACTAAAGGCAATTACTAATGGAATAAGCTGGATTATTATACCAAAACCGGTGATACCGTAAACTTCTCTGGTCGGAGTAAGCTTGTACATTAACTGCACTAACGGCTCAAAATTTAAAGTAGCAAACGCCATAACTCCCGTTATCAGTAAACCAATAGCCATATAGTTATAAATTTTTAACATGTATAGGCGCAAACCTTCGTTAAAATTTTTGTCGCTTGCTTTATTGGTTATAAATTCATTTCTATAATCAATCATATTTAATTATTATCTCCTATTAATTTTTCTAAATACCATTTTTTTATTTATAAATTTTATTACTTATAGTTAATTAAAGGATATTATATAATAATCTTTAGTTCAATAGGATTTATTATCTCTTTTTATCATTTCACCTCAAAATAATTAAACCTTTGGTTTTAAAAAATATTATAAAATATATAATATAAATATAAGACTTAAATAAAATCATTTAATTAAAGTTATCTTATAAGCCATGTTAAATAATAATTACAAAGTAACTTATGTTTTAGTGTCAGACGGCTCTAAAGCCCGTATTTATGCAAGCGATATGAATAAACATAATTTAAGGTTGATTAATACTTTAAGCTCAGAAACAGCTAGAATGCACAGCCATGATTTAGGCAGCAAGAAACCACATGGAATATTTGAAAGAAATAGACCTGAAGCAAAAGTTGATCTACATGCTAAGGCCAAGAAGGACTTTGCACACCATATAGCTAGTTTATTAAATAGTAGCTCGCTAGCTCATGAGTTTCAGAAACTGGTATTAATTGCCCCTCCTAAATTCCTGGGTAGTTTGCGCTCAATGCTAACTAAGGACACTACGCTACTCATAGCAAAAGAAGTCAAAAAGGATTTAACTCATACTGATGAGGAAATTTTAAAGAACTATATTTGGGAATAAGGAATTCTAACTGCTGAAAATCTGATGATTACAATTCATGCTTAAATAATACCTGCTACAAAGCGCCACGGTTTATCGATCGCTTTGTTAATGCCTATACGGGTGGTAATCTCAATATTTTCAATATTTATCCCTTGCGTTAAGTAAAAACTATCATTACTTATTAAGTTAATACCGTTATCCCTGGTGGTAATACCAAGATAGCGGCATATTTTTCCTGGCCCGTCAAGATGGATGTCTGGTAATCTCAATCCTCGAATTAATACGGCACTTGGATGCCCTACCTCTTCGGTTACAACGTTAATGCAGTAATACATCCCATATATCATATATACATATAAATACCCCGGCGGACCAAACATAATAGCACTCCTATTGCTTGTGCCTTTATAAGCATGGGATGCTTCATCATCGCTTCCTCTATAGGCTTCGGTTTCAGTAATAATACCTTGGAAGTTACCAAAAACTAAATTTTTACCAATTAAGTCTCTAGCAACTTCCACTACGTTCCTTTTATAAAAATCGTAAGATAACCTCATAAATGATTCATGTTTCAAAAACTCCGTCTAATGCCCACCGTACTCACTTTCTGCAACCATCAAATAAGAATCCCCCATTATAGAAACACCATCTGCTGTATCCAGGCTATCCTTTGTATTAAAATCAAGCGCTAGAGGATGTTTTTTTAGCACTTCTTCCTGATTAAAGCTAGCATAATTAAAATAGTTATGCTCTGCTGCATTTTTAATATATTCATCCCCTTGTTTGGTCTTATCTTTTTTGAGGATATTTCCTATTGCTGTTAAAGCCTTAGATTTCATTTGGTCATCTTGAGCTAAACTCTGCGCATATTGATAGTATTTAATGGCTTTCTCGTTAAGCTCTATTGAGCTAAAGTATTCCGCTACCATCATCATGATATCAGGGTTTTCAGGATTTTTTTCAATTAATTTCTTAATACAGATTTTTATCTTAAAATCATGTTTAACTGCTTTGTAATAATCAATAGCGATTTCATACTTTCCTTTAGAAAAAAATAAATCCCCTACTTTGGTATAAACCGGTGCTAATTCTTTATCTAGTTCTCTAGCCTTAGAGTAGTGCTGCCACGCTTCTTTAGTATTACCTTCTTCATCGTATATCAGGCCTAGATGATAATAAGCTTTAGCTTTATTTTTTACGCATTCAGGCTCGCCTTTATATAGATCCAGATATTTTATAGCAGTTTCATAATATGAGATCCCTTGATCTGGTGCTATAACCATTGACTTGACTGCCCTCTCAACATCTATATCAATTTTTCCTTTACATTCTGTTATAGTACCTTTTAACATTTCAAAAAATTCTGGCATTTCCTTATCACAAAGTTGACTAAAGAGCTTGAGATAATCCATTTGCTGTTTAAGCGCATAATCATATTCCTGAATATATTTTTTAAGTTGTGCTTTATTATCACCGCTAGCAAATTCTTCAAATACCAGTAATATATTATGCATCATTTTTAAGCCAGCTTCAAATGAATCAACTTTACTGCCTAGAACCTCCTGTAGAGCCCGCATATAAGATAAATTAATAAAATGTTCAGGGACACTATGTTCAGGTAAACGAGTCAGCGGTTCATATTCTATTGATTGTGGCAGAAGTTTGCTGATCTCTGCATAAAAGCTAGTAAATACACTATCATCTCCGTTTATATAACTTTCTGACTTACTAACTGCTTGGGCAATAACACTAACAATTTTTTTGAAATTGCTTCCCGCAGTAGCTAGTAAACTATCTGCATAGCTTTTTGACTGATCCGAAATCGATACGTTAATTGAATCTGCTAAATGATTTGTATATGAAGTTGATAGGTTAATTTTAGCAAGGAAATCATAATTTATCGATATTCCACCTTCTGCTGAAGGTTTATAGAAAATATGTAGCGAATCAGTTAAATATTTTAATATTTTTTCAGTAGTTGTATTATATTTTTCTGTTAGTGCGTATTTTTGCGTTATTATCCTATGAATAAGGTTTTCAATATGCTCTACTTTCTTTCCTGGACTAGCATGGGTTACCACTAAAGCTACACTTCCCTTTACCACTTCAATATCTTTAAACATCCTGGCAAATTGATTAGCTATATCAATAAAATCTAAGCTTTTATCAGAAAATGATGCCTCGGATACTACCAAAACAAATTTTAATTGCTTGGTATTTTGGAAAAGTTTTTTAATATAGAAGCCGTTGGCTATTTCCTGCGCTATCCCTGCAGTATCTTTAAAACCTGGACAATCCCAAATTAAAGCATCCTGCACTTTACATTTATTAGGTATAGTAGTTTCAAAAGCTGAGTTATGACCGATTGTTATTTTGTTAGGTATAGTAGTTTCAGATAATGGACTGTGGCCAATCCTAATTTCACTAGAACCCGATTGCTCTACTATAGCCTTATCGTGAATAATTTTTATACCTTTAATAGGCTGTAACGTATCTATGATGAACTCACCTATCTCATCATCAAATATGGATTGCAATTTCCTTCCTGCTAAAACGTGAGCTAAGGTACTTTTTCCTGAACCGGTTTTACCTAAGAGTAATATACCATTTTCGGCTACATGATTGATTCTATCATTACCTTCCGTCACCAAAGCCGAAATTTCTTTTAACACCACCTGATCAAGTGAATGGGCTATTTCTCGGCTACTTGGAAGAGAAATCGAACTGCTATTTTCCGGCTTTAGTAAGACTTCTGCAACCGGTTGAGGGATTACGCTATCTTCTTTAACTTGTTGTGCTTGAATCTGTGGTGAGTTTTCTTGTGGTTTGTCGATTACTACAGCGCTAGCTGCTATATCGGTTGTTTGAAGTTTTAAACCTTCGTCTTGTGCATTTTTCATAATATCCTCTCTTTATTTATTGCATAGTGTCCTCTCCTTCATTCTAGGTAATGTTTATACATTTGTTGTTAACTACTGGTATATCAATCTTATTAAGATTTTTTATCTTCTTATATACATTCTATTTAATCCTAAGTTTATCTTTATATTCTATAATTTACATAACCCAGATAGGAAAAACTTTAGAAAACTTAAAGATGTTTATACTTGCAGTTTATCACAAAAAATAACCAAAAACAACTTTGAGTTGCACGAATTTAATTTTAAGGGTTACCTGGAACATTTCAGAACATTTTATTCTTCTCAAGGAAAGAGGAAAACTCTTAGAGAAGTTCGGGTTAGCAAATATCAATTACGGGATGTAAATTAATAATAAATCAGATGTTTTAAGTACTGAGCACAATACCGTCATAACTATTCCATTCCATTTCCAGATTTTTACAATCCTGTTCTGAATGAGGACTTAGAATTATTAATATTGCGCCGCCTTTAAGCTCTTTTTTAAAGTGTTCCGCATGATTTGCGGAAATGCCCATATTGATTAAAGCGCCAACTAGGCCACCGGCAATTCCGCCGGCTGCAGCCCCTGATAACCAAACAGCTATAGGCCCAGAAACGGCAAGGCCAATTCCTGATATTACTACAAAAGTTCCAAGTGCCATCAAAGCACCAGTAGCTACCCCTAGTGATCCCCCTACCCCTGCTGCTTCTATCACTTCTCCTTCTATCGAAAGTTCCGGATGCTTCCTTTGATAACTATGCTTTTGTTTGGTTTCTGCAGACATGAGTATATTGATTTCATCTTTTTGGTATCCACATTTTAACGCTGCATTATAAGCTTTTCCAGCGTTATCATGCTGCCTGAATAACCCTGTCAGTAGTTTTTTTTCTTGCATTAACTCTCTTCTTTAATAATTCTAGATTATAGTTTTAGTATGATCTAAACAAATACCCGAATCAATACTAATAGTAGGTTTACAAGAATAATTACATACCTTTAGGTTGATCGACCTATAATTATCCTTATCTCCAAACAATTAAAACTTAAGTTATGCCAAATTTTTAAAACAGCTTATAATAATTTTAAATAACCGGTTATGTTATGATGAAAGTTTTATCAATTGATGGAGGAGGTGTAAGGGGAATAATACCTGCACGGATACTAAAAGAAATAGAAACAAGGACTAATAAACCTATCTCTAAGTTATTTAATATTGTTTCTGGAACTAGCACTGGTGGATTATTAACTCTGGCTATTACAAAACCTAATACCCAAGGTAATCCAGAATTTTCTGCTGAAAATTTGGTTGATCTTTACATGGAACGTTCAAAAGAAATATTTGCTAAACCCTCTATTATAAGAAAAATAAAGACCGGTTTTGGCTTGTGGGGAAGCAAATATGATAGAGCTGCTTATGATAAAATTCTCTTGCAGATTTTTAAAGATACTTTATTAAGCCAGAGCCTCTGCCCCGTTTTTATACCAATTTATTCGTTAGGAAATTCCAAGCCATTTATTGCAAGCACTTATTTTGCTGCTCGTAATAAAGAGAACGATTTTTATCTAAGAGACATAGCAGGGGCTGCAAGCGCTGCCCCTACATATTTTGATCCTAAAAAATTTAGAAGCCCTAATAGCACTACAATATATCAAGGGGTTGATGGCGGGATATATGCTAATAATCCTGAATTAATCGGTGTCACAGGAGTTTATCTTCTTCATCCGAGCTTTGAAATAGGAAATATCATATTACTTTCTTTAGGTACAGGTGATACTGTAAAAAATAATCAGAATAGCGGTAATGACGGGGATATTGGGTGGCTCAAAAATAAGGATATTATTGGTAGCATGATGGATGCTGAAAGTGCCATAGCAGAAACTGCAGTAACTGCTATGCTAAAAAATAGTAACCATTTTAGATTTCAATTACACCTGCCAAGTGAATTAGCTGATATGGATAATAGTAGTGATAATAACTTAAATGCTTTATTAGAAGCAGCAGAAGATTTTATCCAGCAAAATACTCTCTCTATAGATAATTTATGCAAAAAATTAACTTGAATTGTTAAGTACGTGATAAATCCTCTATTATAGCTTGAGAAATTAAAAGCCAAATACAAAGTGTGTAAAAACTTAGTCCATACAACAGCACCATATGAAATAAATATTGGTGACTCAAATATGATAGACAAGCACGGCACTTTATCTTACTCTGAGCAAAATTACAGCTAAGAAAGGGTAAATATGGCAAAATATGCTTTTCGCAAATTAGTACCTACTGTTTTAGGTATCGGAATTCTAATTCCTACTACTTATTTTGCGCATGATGGGTACATAAAGTCTACAGCACAATCTAATTTTGAGATAACTGCAAATAGACTGGGCTTTATAGGTTATAAAAAAACAGGTAAAGCTATAAGCGCTCAAGAGCATCAAGAAGCACTGCTAAATCAACTACAAATCGCAGGTTATTTGCAACCGACAAATCTATGGAAAGCTATTGTTGGTTTAGGAGTAAAAGATCCTGTAACTGTTTTTAAACAAATATATCCTGCAATAAAAAAATCTCACGCTGACCAGAATGATCCAAGCAAATTTAACGCTAAAATATTACGTAAAAACCTTGGAAAAGGAACAGAATTAGATGAACAAGATACAATGGATCTACTTTTCTATATTACTCAGAACGCCTTTGGTCGCAAATGTGGCCAAGAACGTAATGAGCTCTCTTCCCAAGACTGGATGAAGAAATACGAAGAACTATATCTCAGTAACGCAAAAGTATTACGCCTAATTGATCGTGAAGTTCCAGAACATCAGAGTTATGATGCTGCCTGGATTGCGGGAGCCTCCCGTATAGGCGTCATGGCCCGTCTCATAGATTACCATAATACACTATCAAAATATAACATTAAAGTAAACGGCGAAACGGCAGTATTAGCAGGAGCACGGGAGTTATGGGCTAATATTGATGGGATTATACCTACAGTACGTGATAGGTTAGTAGAAGCTTATAAAGCTAAAACCGATTTAGATACACTAGATATTTCCCTACCTGTAGGTGAGGACCAAGCTCGTATTGCAGAAGGTAGAGAATACATGCAAGGCTTAGCTGCCCGGTATAATATCAGACTCAACGAATCATCCCCCTTTATTCAATACAAGACAAAAGAAGAGTGTCCACCAGGATATTTCCCAGGTAGAGTGTATCCTAATTATGCGGGAGGAGAAAATAGAAAATTGACAGAAACTTTAATGTCCCAAGATTTACTCGCTACTTACCTATTAAACGATGGTAAAAGCATTACTATAGTTGATACACTAGCAGATCAAAATCAGAGACCTAATACTGCTAGCACCGCACGTGACGCTGCAAAAAAATTAGTTGAGCGCATCAGAAATGGTGAATATGGAGATAAAAAAGAGTTCGTTATTCTATTTGCAACCAATAATCCATATATTGAGCGACAAACTATTGCAACACAAAGAGAGATAAATAAAATATTGAAAGAATATAATTTGAGCAGTAAGGGATATATTGTAAAAGCTGAAGGAGTAGGATTTAAATGCAAACAAGACGTTGCCACAATACATTCAGAATTTGGAGCATTAATAGCCGAAAAATGGAAAAATGCGGTTGAATCCCAAAAAGAATTAGGCATATTGCCAAAGCGGGCTATTGAAAGTTTACAATTCCAAACTCGTGATAATTCCGGGCCTCTAGTCCCTGAACCTGATGTTTCTGATGTAGATCTATCAGGTAATTTTTTTCAAGGACTCTTTGATCAATATCTACCATAAATTTAAATATTATGTTTTTTCAGGTCAAATCTGACAAAGAATCTAATGACATTACTGACAAATTGTGCAAAGCAATTGAATGGCTTACTCATAAAACTGAAGTACATTGTAAAATTAAGCTCCTTATAGAGCCAGGAAGGAATGATCAAGACAATATTAGATACGATTCTTATAAAAGTTTTATGAAAATTATAAGTTATCCTATGAGCAGTCTTAATGCTTAAAAAATATAACTTAATAGATAAAAAATTCCATAAAATAATATTTTTAAGTACAGAATGCAGGCCGCCTTACTCTGACTAACAAATGGCGTACTTTGGAACGGGAATTGATAAAATAGGATAACCGCAATTAATGATTTCCGGCAGCGTTTTTTTGAGCATCTTCAGCAGCACGAAGCTCATAAGATACCTGCAAGTTCATCCAGAACTTAGGAGTAGTACAAAAAAATTTAGCTAGCCTTAAAGCTGTATCTGCTGTTATTCCTCTGCGCTCTAATACGATATCGTTAATTCTAGGTGCTGGTATTCCAAGCTCTTGTGCAAGCTTCCTACAGCTTAAACCATGTGGTTTGATAAACTCTTCTCTTAATATTTCACCAGGGTGTATATTCCATACCATTACCGCCTCCTTTATTTAATGATAATCAACTATTTCTACTTCTTTGACTTGTCTGTTTTCCCATATAAAACAGATTCGCCACTGATTATTGATTCTTATGCTATGTTGCCCCAATCTATCGTTTTTTAAGGGTTCAAGCCGGTTATTTGGTGAAGCCTGCAAATCTTTTAACAGTTCAGCATTATCAAGCTGCCATAACTTACGTAGTGCTGTTTTCTGTATTTCCGGCGGAAACTTTTTTGCTTTACCATTTAACCATAATTCTTTGGTATGCTTACATTTAAAGCTAACTATCATGATTATTCTTTTTAACTCCGCCGCAATTGTAATTATTGTAACATATATCGTTACTAGTTACAATAATTTGATTATCTATTTTTGTTTTTAGTTTAACATTATCTTCATTATCACTCAGGTACACAACACGCACACCCAAAGCAATTTTTATGTGGATTTTCTTCTTCCTCTTCCCAAACCCTATCCCAGATATTTGTTAATGCCATTGCACCTTTTTCAGTGGTATCAATCTCCTCAAGGACAACTAACTCAATGGTGGTGTTATGGCTTCAAGATTTTTGCCAATGCTATCGCTCCGACATCACCTATTTTACTATCAGGAACGAACATGCTTCTGATATCAATCATCTGTAACTATTTCCGTTAAATGTTGTATCAACAATTCAATTTGATACTTTGTGTTGGCCTTATCGGTAGTAGCGATGCTGGTTTGATTGATATGGTTCATCATTTCTTGTTGTGTTTGTGTGTTCATTTTTTTGTCTCCTGGGCAGATTCAAGATTGAAGTGCAACACCTAATAACTAACTAATTCTATGTTAACAAAATATTAACCACATTTTTATTCTAATTTACTCAAACCACAATCCATCATCTTTTTGATCATTACACTGACCTAAAGATTCCAGGCTGCTTTACACTCAATTGGGTTTGGTAATAAATCTAAAGCAGGTGCAGTATCTTGAGAAATAGGACAAACGAGGAATTCAACCATTTTCATATTATCATTCAGTTCTTTTCTAACCTTCTCATGATTTCCACATTTGTCAAAAATAATAATCAAAGCCCTGTGGTCATTTATATAATTGAGGGATAAATCAACTTTAATCTTAGCTAGAAAATTCTGTTTGCCAGTTATAAAGAGTTTGTCTGGAAACTTTTGCCATTTTTGCTAAATACGCCACTGAATATTTGCCACTCTTCAGCATTTTTACATATTCTTGTCTTATAGTTCTATCTACTGAATGAATACGTCCTTTGTATTTTCCTAATTCCTTAGCTCTTTTGACTCCTTCATATATCCGTCTATTGATCAAACTTCTTTCAAACTCAGCTATAGAACCCATCATGTTAAACATTAACATTCCAGTATCTGTCCCTGTATCCATTTGTTCTTTTAAACTTTGAAAATATATAGACCGTTCTTTTAAATCGCTAATTATGCCTATCAAATCTTTTAAGCTTCTCCCTAATCTATCAACTGCGGTGATAACTAGGATATCACCGGTTTGAATTTCACTTAATAGTTTTGTAAGTTCTGGCCTTTTAGAGCTTACCCCACTAATAACCTCAGAATATACTTTTTTACATCCTGCTTGCCTTAATAAATCTATTTGTTGGTCTAATGACTCCCTTTGATGTTTTGTGGAAACTCGAGCATAACCAATTTTCATATTTAATAACCTAATTTATTTTTTTAGTAAAAAATGATTCTTTACGATTTTGCTATAAATGTCAAATATAACACGTATATTGGACATTTATTTGTTTGACATTTAAATTTTACGGATACCCATTTTTGAAATGACTTGGACAAGCCATTTTTAAGATCTTAAAAATTTGTATAATTAGACAGCCCTTAAAATTGACAATATATTGTGCTAATAATAGATATAACTACTAAACTAAGATTAACTACCATATAGCTTTTGATTTTGAATATTCTATTCTTTGTGCTAGCTTAAAGAAATCTACAAAACATTTAGGTTTATCTCTTGGGGATAGAGCTTGTGTTAGTCTGGGTATAAAACTTGGGCTAGCAATTTATACGGCAGATAAAATTTGGGCTGAGCTTAAACTAGAAAATGCCAACATTAGGTTGATTAGGTAAGTATTAAGTTACGGATCATTATCTAAAAATCCCATACATTTATTCTTGCCTATAATCATTTACGTCATTTAATTAGCAAATTCACACACATACCATAAATTTATCTATTACCCATTCCAATTTTCTATATCAGTTTCATACCTATATTTTATCTTTTTTTGTGTTAATGTCTTACTTTTTAGATGAATATAGTATATTCACATATAATAAGTTGTTTTTTAAAAAAAATCTTACTATACTAGTTATAGTAAGATTAACTTAAATAAAATAGTATTTATGCTAAATAAGCATTACTCTAAGGTAACTAGCAAGGGACAAATTACAATTCCTACAAATATTAGAAATAATCTTAATATTCCCACGGGTAGTAAGATTGAGTTAATAGAGCAGGAAGGGTGCATTATAGTTGTACCTATCAATAATTCTCTATCCAAACTTAAGAATGTGCTACCTAAACCTGATAACCCCCTCTCATGTGATGAAATGGATAATATTATAAGGAATGTGCTATGATAGCAGTAGATACTAACATTTTAGTCAGATATATTACGAATGACGATAAAGAGCAGGCGCTGCTCGCTACTACCCTTTTAGACAGTTATATAGGAAAAGAGAAATCAATATTTATCAATAATATTGTTTTGTGCGAATTAGTCTGGGTGCTTGTAAGAGGTTATAAATATCAGAAAGAGGACATTATAAAAACTCTTAAACTACTTCTTTCTTCGATAGAATTCGAGTTTGAAAATCATGAACTCGCTTTCCTTGCCGTAATTGAATATGAAAAAGCAGAAGCCGACTTTTCTGACATACTTATTGGGCTGTTAAATCATTATAGGAACTGTAGTGTTACTTATTCCTTTGACCAAAAAGCGCTTAAACTTAAATATTTTAAAAAACTGTAAAAACATATGTTACTAATAGGATATATGCGAGTATCCAAAGCCGACGGAAGCCAGGTGCTAGATCTACAGAAAGACGCCCTACTCGCTGCTGGTGTTAGCGAAGACCGGATTTATTCTGATAGCCAGTCAGGGTCAAGACCCGATAACAGACCAGGATTAATTAATTGCCTTAAAGCTCTCCAACCTCGTAATACTCTGGTAATATGGAAACTTGATAGATTAGGCAGAAGCTTAAAAGATTTAGTAAAAAGGCTTAACATATCTACGGCTACTCTTTATGAATATGTTAATGGCTACGGCTCTCCTAAAGAATCTGATACAAAATTATTAATTAGCCACGCTACTGAATGATTTTACTTAAATTTAAAAAACTAAAACGATATTATCACCTCTACCAGCAAAATAATTTATTTGGCGGGCTCACTCTGATTTGCGCATGGGGTACTTTTGATAGTAACCGAGGTGGACATAAATTTATTTTCTGCAAAAATCAGCTAGAGCTATATGCTCAGTTAGCTAAAATTTCTAAAATCAGATTAACCAGAAACTATCGTCTGTATTAAATAATATAAATAAAATAACAAGGAATCTCAATAATTTATCATATTAGTGCAATAAATGGTTGAAAAGTAGTTTAAATAACTGCTTTAATGGGAAAAATTTATAAAATAATCATTAATTTAAATGCAAGAAGCACAACAGCGAAGTCTTACCAAAGAACAAAAAGAAGCAGTAGGTATTTTATCAATAGGAACGTTTTTTGAGCAATTTGATATAATGCTTTATATTCATATGGCCGTTTTATTAAATGAGCTATTCTTTCCTCAAACAGATCAAAACGTTGCTTCGTTACTTTCTGCATTTACATTTTGCTCTACATTTATTTTCATACCAATTGGAGCTCTTATATTTGGATGGGTAGGCGACAACATAGGTAGAAAGTCAACAGTAGTTTTAACAACCCTTCTAACAGCTTTATCGTGCCTTACTATTGCATTTCTACCTACTTATGCTGAAATAGGAATAAAAGCTTCCATTATAATGATTGGATGTAGAATACTCCAAAGTATGGCATCTATGGGAGAAGTTATAGGAGCTTTAGTATATATAACTGAATTTACAAAACCTCCTATAAGGTATTACGCTGTAGCACTTATACCTGTTCTAGGGTATAGTGGAGGTCTTGCTGCTTTGGGTGTTGCATCACTTATTGTGTATGCTGAAGTAAATTGGCGAGGTATTTTTGTCTTTGGAGCTTTAATAGCATTAGTTGGAATAGCGATAAGAACAAAATTAAGCGAAACCAAAGATTTCGCTAACGCCTCAAAAAGACTACAAACCCAATATAATGTAAACCCTGACGAAGAGGATTTATTTTACGATGCGAGTTATAAAAAAACTTCATTTGCTATGTTTTGTACCCAATGTGCATGGCCTTTGTGTTTTTACTTTGTTTTTATTTATTGTAGTCAAATGCTAAAAAGTCAATTTGAGTATTCTGTATTAGATATAATAAAACATAATTTTGTTATTTCGATATTTCCCGTAGTATCCTGTTTTATTAGGGCTAAATTATCAAAGAGATTTCATCCTTTAATTTTATTCAAATATAGTTTAATTATTTCTTTTTTCTTCTTTATTATTATAGCTTTTTATTTAGATAGTAGCCCTACCCCTTTAGGGATAGGAATTTTTCAATCATTACTATTAATGTTTACTCCAAATGGATATTCGGAGTCATCTGTAATGTTTCCTCATTTTCCTGTGTTTAAAAGATTTCAATCTGCATGCTTGTCCTATGCTTTTTCTCGTGCGTTTATGTATATTGCTACTTCTTTTGGATTAATCTTTATAATAAAATTGATTGGAATATCAGGGGGGGTAATATTTGCTGCGTCTTGTGTTGCTGCTATAGGAACATATGGATATTTTTATTTCTTACGGCTTGAACAAAAGAATATAATGATTTAAATCATTATATTCAACTAACCTATTATTTTGATTCTTTAATAAATCCCTTTTTGGATTGTAATCCAAAATTTTATTTACAATATTACCAATTATAAACTCTATATTAATATCTTCTAAATAAGTAGCAGCTAGCAATACAGTATTTAAAGTTTCTTTAGCTACTTTTATCTGTTTATCTGCTGTAAGGAAATGTATGTTTTGTAGGTTGTGTAACCTATCAAATATTTTAATTAATAATACCTCTTTATCACCATTTTTATAAGCCATCCTAATGATTTCCTTTACACTTAAATTTGTTCCATCTGGTCTATCACGGGTAAGTCTGTTAACCATTTCAGCTACTCTCTGCCCAAAAGTTTCAAGAATCATGTTTATAGTAACTTCTGTATCTTCAACAACGTCGTGCAATATGCTAGCTGCTATTACATCCGTTTTTAAATTGTAGTCAGATATCATATAAGCTACTTCTAAAGGGTGGCTATAAAATGGCTCGCCGCTTTTTCTCAGCTGCCCATCGTGATATTTTTTAGCAAAATAAATAGCTTTATTAATTAACCCAAAGTCCAGTACCCCGTTAGTATCTAGCAACTTTAGTTTTCCTATTAATCTTATTGAATATTTACAGGATGTTGAATAATCCATAATTTAAGGATTAATTAATAATATAATTATACAATAGCTGATTATTAGTTAAATTATAAGTAAATTATGAATAATTTATTAAATTATTTTCTTTAATATTACAACTACGTATTAATAAATTAAACAATGGAAAAACATTTAATTAGAACAATACTTACTTCCTTGGCTTCCATAGGCAAAGTAGAGTATCGTATAAAAGATGAGTTTACAGGTTTTTACAGAGGAAAGGTATTGTTCGCTAAAATACAGCAAGAGGAGTTATATTTTTTAAATAGTAATGGTATGTTTGTTAAATTTGAGCAACCTGTAGATAGACCAAGTATCTTCAGTAATTTGGCAACAGCTTATAGTATCGCTGTTTAACTACTGCCCTACCTTTCTTAAAAAGTATATGATTAAGTATTACTTATCGTATTACTTGGTAAGTTATTTCCATAAGCCTTTTACCGTAAAATTTCCTGTTAACTTGGTAGAAAAAATTGATCTAATATGTAGAAGTAACTTATAACTAATTGTCCCTGATTTTTCTATTATTCCATAACAACTTCATAATTATCATCATAAAAGCACAAGTAAAAGTTATTGAGCTTTGGACAATTAACGGGGTTAAAGCTAACACACTACCATAAATTAACCATAAAACTGAATCAATACTAATAATAACGTACATGATTAACGAAATACTTATAACCGAATGGGATTTCCAAGTTTTTATTACTTGAGGGATTAAAGAAAATGTGCCTAACACGGCCGCAGTAAATCCTAATATTTCTGTATTGGTTATTAACCATTCCAAAATAGTTTTATCCATATATTACCTTAATTTACTTAATATTTAGCTTTAGCGGTTAGCTTTTTTTTACAATTATCTCCTTAAACTCATTGGCTAGAACAACATATTGGCTTGATTTAATATGAGCCAAAGGAATTTTTGAACTACAGGATGTTAAGAACAATTTCAGCAGTAGCACAAGTATGTGTTCTGCTTTACTCGGTTTCTTATACTTATGTTATAACATAAGTATGTTAATATGTTTTAATATACTAACATATACATGCTATAATTACAATTTATTTCCTATTTCTAATAAGAAAAAGTTAATCGACTAACTATTTACCTAAAGCCTATAGCTTTGTCATCACCGGCAAAATACCTTGAAAATTTGGTATTATCTTTCTTATGATGGATCTCTTATTCTTTTATTTTCGAACTTATATGTGAATCAACATTACTAACTGTTGTGCGCCAGGTATACTAGTCCACCCCTGCGCCAGATGAGAAGTCCACTATATACTAACTTTTTTGTATCATATTGTCATCCTCCATTTTAAATTTTGGCGTAAAGTTTTTTCGGTAAGAATCACCCTCTAATACTACTCTATACGAATTATTAACTATTCTATCCAAAGCAGCGTTAGCCATAACAGGATCAAAAAATATTTCCGCCCATGTTTCAATTTTCCTATTTGTGGTAATGATCAGACTAGCATTTATATGCACGGCCGCTATTAAATCATATAAATCAGATGATTGTTCCGCTGATAAGGTTTTTAGGCCAAAATCATCTAAGATCAATAAATCAACTTTTGTATAACGCTTAAAAATAGCGTCATAAGTAAAATCAGCTCTAGAACGGTAAAATTCGTTAAGCAACTCGTTGCTCCTTATAAACTTTACCTTTTTATTACGTTGGCAAGCCAACATTCCAAGAGCTTGAGATAAGTGCGTTTTACCGGTACCTACCGGTCCCATAATAATTACGTGATTCTTTTCCTTAATAAATTTTGCTGTCATTAAATCATTAATTGCATGTCTAATTTTCAGTGAATAACGTTTTAAATCAAAGTCTTCAAATGTTTTTGTTTCTTCAAATTTTGCTTGGGTAACTCTTCTCTGTAGAGAGCTTTGGTTTCTATTATCCAACTCGTCCTGGAATAACATTAAAAGTAATTCTTCGTATGACATTGTTGCATCCCTTGCTTGTCTTAATCTACTCTCCAAGCTATCGGATATACCTAATAACCTTAGTTGCTGTACTAAATTATCAAGTTGCAAGTTATGCATAATTGACCTCCATATCAGAACTATATTCTTTAGGATCTCTAATATAAGCATTAGCCGTAATATTCTTTACTTTACCGCCTTCAATATTAGGAATAGAGTACTGATCCAGTTTATTTTTTAAAATATTGGATATAGCCTCATAAGTATAATTATCATAAGACACAGCTCGCAAACATGCAGCTTCTAGTCTGTCATTACCGTATGTCTGGGATAATCTTAAAATACCTTGAACTTTACGTACAGATATTCTACCGCCTGATGCAAGAATTCTACTTATTACCTGGTGTGTAGAATTACCTATATCTTTAGCACAACTTAAACATTTCTCTGGGTTATTCTCTAAATAATATAAAGCAGATTTTGGGTAATCTTTTTCGTCGGTAATCCATTGACCTTTATTATAATTCCTCGGATGGGTTTTTATGATTTGATGTTTATAGTAAGCCGTAACAGCCTTTATCCCCACTCGAACACTAACTTCTTCTCCTATATATTTTGTCGGTACCGAATAAAAATTACCTTTGACTACAAAATGGTGATCTTTTTGTACCCTGCATCTAGTCCAAATCGGCATATCAAAAATACCTGAAGGTATAGGAAGTAAACATTCCTTTTCTTCCAATAAAAATGTATCAATTGGCTTCGATCCTGTTGTAGTACATACTCTATGTGATATTTCATTTTTACACCACTTGATAGCTTCAATATTCGCCTCTATAATATTGCTATATGATTTACCGGCTATAAGTTGCTCTCTAACTATCCTAATAGAGCGTTCCACTTTGCCTTTATGCTCCGGCTTAAAAACTTTAGTCGGGTCTATTGTAAAACCATAAAACCTTGATAATTCTGAATAAGTCTCATTTAAAGTAGGGTCATAAATATCAGGTTTAATGACCCCGGCTTTTAAATTATCCAATATTACCCTACTCGGTACACCACCAAAAAAGTTGAAAGCATTTACATGGAGCTGAGCCCAACTAACCTGGTCCTGTGAAAAAGCAAACTCTACGTAACGATAACGACTATGGGACAGCGTCATTACAAAAGCATAAAGTTTTCTATTTTTACCATTAACATCCTGCATCTTGCCAATATAACCAAAATCTACCTGAGCTTCTTGACCTGGTTCAGTCTTTATATGAATAGTATTCTTGGGTAGCTTAGGAAAAGCTTTTTGAATATATCGGTTAATACTCCGATTACTTACTTTGACGCCTTCTGCTAATAGTAAACGCCGAATTTGGGTGTGGGTTATACTTCTTTGTTTTAGCCAGTTCCCTATTGCCTCATTATATTCTGCAAGAATTATCATTGCAGATGCTCTATGTATAGGTTCGTTCTTATATAATTTTTCTTCAACCTTGATCGCTATCCTGTTTAATTCAGAGTCACTAGCTAAAATACTGAGATTTTCTTGTTTTGCTAACTCAATATATTTTCTTATTGTATCCCTGGATAGATCAAATGATCTAGCTATCTGTCTTTGGCTATTACCTTTGATGTGCTGGTACAGCACTTCTCTAATTGTTGACATACTATATTTCCTCATTCAATTTAATTTAAACTCTAATTTAATTAACAATAAGTTATTAAATTAGCATTGTTTTCTTCTTTTGAAAGTGGACTTCTCACCTGGCGCAGGGGTGGACTAGTATGCTTGGCGCAGTTCCTTTTTTAGTGGCCTAAAATACCTGGCGCACAACAA
>Ga0214196_1000060_pt1 | contig 43101 bp, 36 predicted proteins | sample TroBogEpilimnion_38_FD_153034 | JGI IMG/M metagenome (GOLD analysis project Ga0214196, IMG submission 153034) | Freshwater microbial communities from Trout Bog Lake, WI - 25AUG2008 epilimnion | ecosystem: Environmental > Aquatic > Freshwater > Lake > Epilimnion/Euphotic zone | place: Trout Bog... | reverse complement strand
GGATTCTTATAGAAAAAACTTTATACCTAAATTTAAAATGGAGGATGACAAAGTGCAGCAAAAAAGTTAGTATGAAGTGGACTTCTCTTCTGGCGCAGGGGTGGACTAAAATACCTGGCGCACAACAGTTCTTTATCAATACCGGCAATTTTTGTTTTTTTACCTTTATGTGCAGCCTTTATAGCTCCACAGCCAGAGTGACCAACAACCATTAAATAAGGAGTTTTTAGCACTCTTACGCCATAATCTACTGAGCCTTCACTTGTGACTATTTGATTACCGATATTTCTAATTGAGAACACATCATTATCTGGCGTTGAGTCAAAAGCGTCTAAGTTTACCCTTGAGTCTGAGCATTTTATTATAGTTAAATGTGGAGCTTGTGAATTACGAAATTTATCAAAAAATTTTGTATCGTGTGTTTTTGTGAATTCTGCATTATTATCAAAAAGCTCATTCAGGAATGAAATTAATTTTTTATCAGTAGGTAATTTTATTTGTGAAGCATTGCATGTTGCAGAGAATAGGAAAATGATAGCAATTAGTTTTATTTTTAATATTGAGTGCATAAGGATATCCAATATAGAAATGTTAATATGCTCTTAGTATAACCATAATATATTAATGATTACAAGTAGAAATAGTTATGAGAGTGATTAATAAATTTCTTCTGAACCATCTAAGTCTTCTATATTGGTAATCGGTGAAACGGCTTCATTTCCACTTTCCTCACTGGTAGGGGTAACCTTAGGGTTATACCCAGTTACTTTAAATGCTTCAATTATAGCCTGGGGTGCAGAAGATGGTTGGCCAGTTTCGTAATCAATAGATTCAAATCTTATTGAGTCGGGAACCATGAAATCTACTGAAGGAAATTTATAACCATTAGTCATAAAATGGACAAAGACTGGCAGTGCATAGGTGGAACCAAAAGCTGAGTTACCCAAGCTCTTTGGATTATCAAAGCCAATATATGTACCAACAACTATTTTGGGAGTAAAGCCTACGAACCACACATCTTTAGCTTTATTAGTGGTTCCCGTTTTTCCAGCTATGGTGTAAGGGAGACTTTTTGCTCCAACACCTGTTCCTCGTTGCACACTGCCCATCAACAATGAGATCATCTGGTAATCGGTAGCCTCATCTATAATAACAGGCAAGTTCGGCTTCTGTATTGTCGGAGCTTGAGCATTATCGATAGAGAGGGTAGTGCTGGATTTACATTCCTGGCATTCGCTGTAATCTCGTTTGTAAATTATGTTACCTTTACGATCTTTGATCAGCTCAATGAATTGTGGTTCAACACCTTTTCCACCATTAGCAATAATACTAAAGGCAATGGTCATTTTTTCTAAGGTAGTTTCTAATGCTCCAAGAACGATAGAATGAACAACTTTTGGACTATCAGTAATACCGAATCTGCGAATAAGGGCGGCAACCTTACCAAGGCCAGCGAACTGACCAACTCTAACCGTGATGAGATTGCGTGATTTTTCCAAGCCCTTTCTAAGCGTTATAGGTCCAAGATATTTACCATTATCATTCTTTGGCCTCCATATAGGAAGACCCGGACCTTGATACACATCAATTGGGGCATCATCGAAAATATCGTTGGGTTTCGCGCCCTTTTCGAGTGCAGCCATATATACAAATGGTTTGATTAGAGATCCTGGTTGGCGTTTAGCTTGCGTTGTGCGATCAAATTTGCTGACGCTAAAATCATAACCACCTTCGGCTGCCAAGACACGACCAGTCTCGTGTTCTATAATCATAATGCCACCATTAATTTCAGGTATTTGTTGTAAAAAATAATTCTTGCCTATTATCTCAACAGCGATCACATCACCTGATTTTAATATTCTTTTTACTGATTTAATATTGGTTGCTGTCCAGCTCATATCCTTTAAGTAAATTAAAGCAGTGAGGCCATCGGCAAGCCCAACTTTAGCCTGAGTATCAGTAACATCTAATACAACAGCTAGCTTGTAATGCAATAGTCCATACGGACTTGGTATTTTTTTAAGAGTTTCCTGCCAATTTGTAAGATCAATATTTTTCAAAGAGCCCCGATAACCTCTTTTCATATCATATGCTTTAATGCCAAACCTTAATGCATTGGTCGCTGCTTTCTGCATTGTGGAATCAACGCAGGTCATAATTGTAAGGCCAGCAGTATAGAAATATTCCTCACCGAACATTTCAATCACTTCTTCTCGTACCTTTGCTGCATAGAAGTCAGCATCTATAGTGAGTGCTTTATCAAACTTAGCTAGTATTATTGGCTCATCAATTGCATTCTTTGCTTCTTCCTTAGTAAGGTACCCGTCATCATACATTCTGCCGATTACGTAATTTTTTCGTTCAACTGCCCTTTTGTAGTTTTTCTCTGGATTATATTGGGAAGGTGCTTTAGGGAGGGAAGCAAGGACCGCACATTCACTAATTGACAGTTCCTCGATTGATTTATTAAAGTAGTTTAATGCTGCTGAAGCTACGCCGTAGGCAGTCTTTCCAAGGAATATTTGGTTTAGGTATAGTTCTAAGATCTCATCCTTAGTGAATACTTGAGAAAGTTTGTAAGAAAGAATAGCTTCTTTAATTTTTCGTTCAAAAGAACGCTCAGGAGAAAGTAAAAAAGTTTTGACCACCTGTTGTGTAATGGTGGAACCTCCCTCGGGCCGACGACGATGAATAATGTGAGAAATGTTTGTTACTGCTGCCCTAAAAATACTAAAAATATCCACTCCTTCGTGACTATAAAAATTCTTATCCTCAGCTGAGATGAATGCTTGTATTAGTGGTTTTGGCACAGAGCTAATAGGAACAAATATACGATGCTCTCTAGCGAACTCTTCAATCAGTTTACCATCTGATGAATACATTCTGGTAATAGAGGAGGGGTAATATTTTCTTAGCTGGGAATAATCAGGCAAATCTTTTGTATAATGGTATATTATATACATCAAAATTGCTGCGCCTAGCATACCAAGAAACAGTACCACTTTGGATGTCAGTATAATAAATCTCAATATCATAATACAAAGCCTGTAACACTAATTGCTGAACCTTGAGTAATTTTTATATTCACAATCTTGCCTAGTAAGCTTTTATCTGCATCAGTAACATAAGCAGATTGCATATAAGGCGTCTTGCCACCAATATGACCATCAAACTTACCATTTTTTTCGAATAATACCGGCATAATTTTGCCAACACATGATTCATTAAACTCAAGCTGTTGTTTAAATAATTCTTTTTGCAAAATAGCTAATCTTTCTGTCTGTATATTTTCCGGTACTTTAGTCATTGCTGCTGCCGGAGTACCTGGTCTTGGACTATATTTAAAAGAAAAACACTGACCAAATTTTACTCGTTTAACTAGATCAAGTGTATCAGCAAAATCTTCATCTGTTTCTCCAGGAAATCCAACAATAAAATCAGAGGACAGAACTATATCTGGGCGAGCTATCTTAAGTTTATTGATAATTGTAAAATAATCTTCCCTAGTGTGTTTCCGGTTCATTGCCTTTAATATCTTGTTAGACCCAGATTGAACAGGGAGGTGTAAAAATGGCATTAATTTTTGCTCTAAACCATGAAGGGTAATTAAATCATCACTCATGTCTGTTGGGTGAGAAGTCATATATCTTATACGTTCTAGACCATTGATTTTAGCAACATGACGAATCAAATCAGCTAAGCTGCAAGCTTGCTCATTACTAGCTTTGCCGTGATAAGCATTGACATTTTGACCAAGTAAATGAATCTCTTTTGCCCCCTTTGCAACCAAAGCCATAGACTCTCTATATACCTGCTCAACTGGTCTTGAAAATTCTGCTCCTCTAGTGTAGGGCACTACACAGAAAGTACAAAATTTATCACAACCTTCTTGAACAGAAACATAAGCGCTTACTCCTTGACCTTCAAATGTTTGAGGGAGATTATCAAATTTTTCTTCTTCGATGAAGTCGAGGTCAATCAAGTGTTTTTCTGATCTAGCTAATTTTGCCATCAGATCAGGCAATGTGTGGTAAGACTGAGGACCAACAACTATATCCACGTAAGGAGCCCGCCTGAAAATCTCTTCTCCTTCAGCTTGTGCAACACACCCAGCTACAGTGATTATAGTATCAAGAGCAATATTTTTTCTTGTATCTTTTATAATTTTTATTTTTCCAAGCTCGGAATACATTTTTTCAGAAGCTTTTTCTCGAATATGGCAAGTATTGATAATGACCATATCAGCATCATCAGCTATTGCAGTAGTCTCAAAACCAAAGGGAGTTAATAATTCTTGCATTTTCAGCGAATCATAAACATTCATCTGACAACCATATGTCTTTATGTATAGCTTCTTTGACATTTTTGATATATTTGTAGCAACACTATAGTTATTGCATTTTAAAGAGCCGCCCACCTTGAATACAAAAAATTGCTCAAGAATGATTTTTAGGCAATCCCTAATATTTAATTATTATTGATAAAAATCTCCGCGGAATATATCATAATCTATGAAAAATTAATAGTGATTATTTATTATGGAAAAGATGAATTGGTATGGTACTTATAGCCTGACTTTGCGTGAGATAAAGAGATTTTTGCGGGTTTATCACCAAACTATATTCACCCCAGTAGTTTCAGCATTAATTTTTTTGGCAGTTTTTGTTCTGGCTATTGGGAGTCATAAGGGGGAGGTTTCAGGTATTAAGTTCATTAATTTTATGGGTTATGGATTAATAGCTATGAGCATAGTACAAAATGCTTTTGCCAATAGCTCATCATCTTTTATTATGAGTAAAATGCTAGGTTATATTTCTGATATTTTAACTCCTCCTTTTGGTAGTGTTGAAATCATAATAGCATTTACTGTTGGAGCGGTGCTTAGAGGAATGTTTGTTGGAATAGCTGTTGCGGTTGCTTTGATACCTTTTGTTGACTACACTCTAGCGCATCCATTTTTATTAGTTTTTTATGTACTTGCATCCTGTACTTTACTTGGAAAATTAGGGTTATTATCAGGATTAATTTCTAACTCGTTTGACCAACATTCAGCTATTACAAGCTACCTTATTACACCACTATCATTTTTGTCTGGTACGTTTTATTCAGTGCAATCGCTTCCTCCTATATTTCAGCAAATTAATCTACTAAACCCTTTTTTCTATATTATCGATGGCTTTAGATATTGTCTTACTGATCAGGCAGATGGTAATATCACAGGAGGAATACTCTTTCTGATGATATCAAATGGAATAATGTATGCCCTTCTGGTTAAACTCATTGATAAAGGGTGGAGAATTAAGTCGTAATGGTTCTGCTTTATCTGTCTTACAGATGTATAGCCAAAATTTAATAAAGGCTATTACGCAACTTAGTATCTCGCTAAGTTACATTGAACTGGTACAAGCTTTTTTGCTGTGAAAGGATATTTAAGTCTTTGCTTTTCGTATTCATTATAATTTTCTGATATGATAACTTCATCTACTAGAATCGCCGGCACATCTTGCTTCGAATTTTTCTTCCTTTTTGCATAAATTTTGCTCTAGAAAAGGTCAAGTAGAAGAAGCACCATAAATATCGTTTCCTAGTTGCTAGTTGGCTTGGCCTTAAGTCTCTATCTTGTATTGATATTGACTAGTTTATTCTCATATACGGCTAGTTTTTAACAGAGACAAAAACTAGCCCAAACTCCGATTCATTTAACAGAGCCTAATTCATAGCTCAGCCTGTTTGTACCTTTTTTACTGTGAGAAATCTCTTTGAATCCAGCTTTTATATAATGTTCATAAAACATAGGATGCAATACATCTGTAAATAAAGTAGTAGCTTTGGTAGAACGAGCATACTCTATTACATATTCTAACAATAAACTAGCGTTGCTATAAAATTCAGGTATAACATCAAACATGCATTCAAAAGAGATACTTTTCCCGCTGGTTATTTTTCGCACTCGTGCCACACCTAAAATTTGATTAGCATGTTTTTTATTCTCTATTACAAACACCATTTCCTTATCATAATCAATTTGGCTAAGACGAGTTGATACTAAAGATATTTCATATGGCAACGACGATAGAAGTTGGGAATAATTTGATAATTTAATTGTATTTAAAGCCTCCTTCAACGCCATATTATCCTTAGATTTTATAGGGCGTAATATCAAATCATCATAACCAGCTATTTTAACTTTTTTAACTAAATGATGTGGATATGGAGCGATTGCTAAGCGATTGTAATCAGCAACCCCAAGATTCACCTTAATACGAGCATCTAAAGCAATTACCCCGTGATGATCGGCAATTAGGGGGTTAATATCTAGTTCTTTGACCATTGGCAGATCTATTACTAATTGGGATAAATTAACCAAACACTGAGCAATAGCTGGTATGTCTGCTGGTTTTTCATCACGATAACCCTTCAACAAATTATAAATTTTAGTACGCATAATTAATTCAGTAGCTAATTCCATTGTTAATGGAGGTAGTGCTAGGGAGTTGTCTTTAACCATTTCAACAGCTTTCCCACCACTTCCAAAAAGCATAACTGGACCAAAAACACTATCTTCCGAAACACCTAAAATTAGTTCATGTGCCTTAGGACGCTCTATCATTTCTTGTAAAGCAAAACCTTGTATATTAGCTTTGGGATCACTAATCTTATAGCGCTCTAACATCTTTTGTGCGGCATCTCTAACTTCTTCTGGGGATTTTAAATTTAATATCACCCCCCCTGAATCAGATTTGTGAGTAATGTCCGGAGAAAGAATTTTTAAAACCATTTTGCTTTTTAGCTTCTTAGCTTCCTTATAAGCCTCTTCTGGAGTTTTTACTTCAAACGTTTCTACAATTGGTATATTATAGGCCTTCAATATATTCTTCGCTTCAATTTCAGTAAGCCAGTCTTGTTTGTTGGCAATTGCTTTTTGTAAAATATCATGAGATTCCTGATAATGGAATTTTTGATGTTCTGCTTGTGAAACTAGCGATTTTTTTCTGTTATAGTAATATTCTACCATACGCTTAAATCCACTTATTGCACTCTCAGGTGTAGTATAAGATGGAATGTCGTTAACAGCAAATAACTGCCTTGCTTCTTCAGCTGGCGCGCCTTCTCCAAGCCAAGCAGCAATTAAAATAGGTTTTGGATGTCTATTATTTGCTTTATAGGCATTTAGTATTGCTTCCGCAGGTTCTATACTTGGTACAATTGCCACGGGGCAGTTTAATACTAATATTGCATCTACGTTTGTATCTTCCATAATAATACGAAATGCATTTGCATAACGTTCACCAGGCGCATCACCGATAATATCTACTGGGTTTCCATGAGACCATGTAGTTGGCAAGACTTCATTCAAACGAGCTATAGTTTTATCTTGTAATTGTGCTAATGTGCCTCCAAGCTCTATCAGCTTATCGGTAGCTAGAACTCCTATACCTCCTCCATTAGTTAAGATACATAACCGATCACCCCAGAGTTCTTGGTTACGAGCTAGCGTCTCCATCGTATCAAACAATTCGTTCATATCATATACACGCAAAAGACCACAACGCTGAAACACTGCATCATAGACGTCATCAGATCCTGCTAGAGAGCCAGTATGTGAAGCGGCAGCTTTTGCACCTTCTTCACTACGTCCAGGTTTCAAAACTATAACTGGCTTTATCAAAGAAGCTGCTCTTGCTGCTGCTATAAAATTACGCGCATTAGTAATCGCTTCAATATATAAAATAATAGTTTTAGTTTCAGGATCTTTGGTTAGATATTCAATGGCTTCACCAAAATCAAAATCAATCATATCTCCCATAGATAGGACATGCGTAAAACCTATATGTTTACTCTTTGCCCAGTCAAGGACTGCTGTTACCACGGCACCAGATTGACTGACAAATCCTATATCTCCCTTATCCGGAGTTACATGAGCAAAGCTAGCATTTAGACCAATAGGAGGGATAAGCAATCCTACACAATTTGGTCCTATTAAACGAATACCATATTGCTTCGCTACATCAATCACTTCTTTTCTACGTCTTAACCCTTCTTCTCCTTCTCCAGAACCAAAACCGGCGGAAATAATAACAGCAGCCCTCGTCCCTTTTTTACCCAGTTCTGCCAAAACACTTGCTACCCCAGGAGCAGGAATACAAAAAATAGCTAAATCGGGCGTCATGGGAAGACTATTAATATCTTTATAACATAACACTCCCTCTATAGAAGGACTTTTTGGATTAACAGGCATAATACAACCATGAAACCCGCTTTGTAATAAATTTTTTATAACAACAGAACCGATAGAATTGCTGCGATTACTTGCTCCTATTAGGGCTACAGAATTAGGTTTGAATAATGGTTGTAAATTTTCTATGTTCATATAGTTTCCTCTAGTTTTTTTGTATTACTTATATATGAATAATTGTACCATATAAAAATAATTAATTAACCTCTTGTCGTAATATAAGTTATATAAATTATGTTACTATCGATTTAAATGACGCTAAAGGCAATTATCTTGTTGCCCATTTAGACTATAATAAAGATATAGGCCTGTATTGAATCATAACTTAAACTAAGAACAAAACTAAGATGTAGCAAAGCTACAAGAACCACAAGGAGAATATAAAAAGACTAAAAACGCTATAAACAAGGCTAAGTCACCAACTTCTAAATCGACTGTATGGAATAACTAAATTAAACATGATGATTTACTCTCCATAACTACATCTAAAAAATAATTAGCTAAATCCTTCTCAACAACGCTAAACGTTAGTGCTTAGGAGATACTCTTATTTTTTCTCTCTCCACTCAAAATTATTTATAGCCTAAAGATAGAAATTGGTAATATAATAATATTAAAGATAATAAATAATTAGAGAAGATAAGTTGATGATAAAATTTCTAAAATTTAGTGGATGCCTAATTCTCATTCTGGTTTTAGCATTATTAACCCTACCTTTCTTAATTTCATTAGATCCCTATCAAGAAAATATAAAAACCAAAATAAAAGCAGAGACAGGAAGAGATTTATTAATTAAAGACAAAATATCTTTTTCTATCTTACCTATTCCTAAGATAGTGTTGTCTAAGGTAGAGCTTTCCAGCCTTCCAGATGAAGAAAAGTTTCCTATACTTAAAGTTAATAAAGTAAAAGCAACTTTAGCTATTTTCCCCTTGTTCACTGGTAAATTGGTAATTTCTGACATAGTGCTTGAAAACCCCGAAATTCATATTGAAAAACGTAAGAAAGGTAAAGACCATCAAACATTAAAAATAGATGATTCCCATAAAAATGCTGGTACTCACTCTGAAACTATCCAGATCCCAAAATTACCTTTTACTATAAAGCGTTTAGCAATTGAGAATGGGCAAGTACTCTATGTTCAAGATAAAGAAAAAATTGTTTTGGAAAATATAAATTTAGTAATTAATAATTTATTTGGGGCAGGCGCCATGGAATTTTTTATTAAGAGTAAAATTTTTGATGAAAATATTACTCTTAATGGTTCTATTGATGCGAACCAATCGGTAATGCCTATAATGGCCGAATGTAAAATAAAACAGGAAAAAGCTACTCTCGAAGGAGAATTCCACTTAGACGATTTAAGCTTTATAGGAAATATAAAATATGAAGGTAATGTGCAGCATTTAAGTAATTTTTTCCCTTCTATGCCCCAAGGATTAAGCTCAAAATTTAATTTTACCACCAGCATTACTATAGATAAAGAAAATGTCTTACTGAGTGACTTAAATTTTTCCCTAGATAAAATATTAGCGAAAGGCGAAGGAAGTTATAATTTTAAAGGTGGCGCGCCCACTTTAAATCTAAATGTAATGCCTGGTAATATTGTTATGCAAGTTAGTAATGATCAAGCATTAAATGAATATAAAATTAATTTAAAAGCACAAAGTTTAAAGCCTATATTAGAAAGTTTACAAATAAGCTCATTGGATTTTCCCCTACTTTTAGGTAATAATATCTCGCTTGGAGCTTCAGCTGCCTATAATAAAAATACTCTTTATATAAAAAACATTGCTTTGCTTTTGGGTGAGGCTAATTTAAAAGGTAGTATTAGTGCCAATTGGCAACCAAATTTAAATTTTACTTATAACCTTGAGACAAATAAAGGATCTGCCTTAATGAAATTGGGAGGAATTAAATCTCCTGTGGCACTTTCAGAAGTCAAAATCAAAGGAGAAAGTAAAGAAGAGGCTAAAATTTGGCATACAGATACTCATATTACTTTAGATGGAATTGATAGCCATGTTATAGGTAAAGTGGATACGGCAAACTCTTATAAAACATCTCTTACTTTTGTTGCCACTGGTCATAATCTTGGCAACAGCTTAAAACAACTTCTTAACCAAAAAACTGCGTCATCAGCTCTTGGAGCTTTTTCATTATCACATACTATTTCCGGGCAACTGCCTGTGTTTGAAATTGCGTTAAATAAATATGATCTTACTATTAACAATAAAAAAATGTCTTTAAATGGTAAAGCTAATATAGATTTAAGTCGTAAGCCCCAAGTTAATTTGGATTTAGTAACTTCAGAAATTAATTTGAATGGGTTAAGCAACCAAGGAAATATAAGTAATAAAGGGAAGGAGCCAGGTGGTAGCCAGAAATCCGGCTCTCCTTGGTCTCAAGAGAAAATTGATTTATCTTTTTTAAATGAATTTGATGGAATTTTTATAATATCTATTCCCCGACTTATTAAAGCTCCATTAAATATGGATGCAATAAAATCTAAACTTCAACTCGCGAATGGTAAGCTTAACCTTGAAACTTTTTCAGCACATATTTATGGAGGTACCATAGCAGCATCTGGACATGTGGTCTCTAAAACAGGTGAAGTATTGTTGAGTACTGAGCTAAAGGAGGCAAGACTTAAGGATGTAATTCCCGACTATAAGGAAATTAAAATTGCCGAGGGGAAATTTAATTTATCCTCTAAGTTACAATCATTAGGTACAAGTGAATTTCAGTATGTAAACAACCTCTCAGGCAACATTAATATGGTAGGCACAGAAGGTAAAATAAATGGAGTAAGCTTACAAAAAATACTGGATGGCCTAAATAATATAAATGATCTTTCTAGTATTGTTAGTTTATTGGATACATCATTTGCTGGGGGGCAGACGGCATTTAATAAACTAGAAGCAAATGTTATAATTAAGCAAGGAATCGGTACAATAACTCATTTTACATCAGAGGCTCCTGAAATAGAGGCACGTGCAGAAGGAAATGTTAATCTTCCAAAATACTCTATTGATGTTAATTCCACTGTAAAAATAGATAGACAGAAATTGCCTCCTTTTAATGTTCGTTTGTATGGTTCATTAGATAATATTCAGCGTAAAGTAGATGCTAAGGCATTAAAACAATATTTAGTAGAAAATGTCTTGACTAAAGTTATAGATAAAATTCAAGGTGGCAAAGGGGGGGCGGGGGATATTTTAAAAAATATTATAGGTGGCAGGCAACAGCCAGCTCCTTCCTCAGTACATGAGAATAGTACGGGTGAAAAAGAAAGTAACACCCAGGACCCCTTAAAGAAAGCCACCAATCAGCTTCTTAAAAAAGGGTTAGGCGATCTTTTTTCGAAGTAAATATGCTGGTTCTGTCGCATCTGTTGCCAGAGGAGATGAGACAGAACCTAGAATTACGTGATAGCTAAAAATATACCTACTGAGAGCATAGTAATTAGTCGGAATTATTAATTCAAAAATTTGTGCTCTACATTAACAAATTTCTTCAGTATAGTGAGAGCCTGCAAGATCAATATCAACATGGCTATCATTATCTAAAATAGAACTATTATTATCATATTCCTCTCCACCTCTTTCCATTGGTTTAATCTCTTGAAGACGAGCAGCATAATCTTTTGATATAGATTGTAAATGTTTATACTCTGTCTCAAGTCTTGCTTTTTCATTACTCCGTTGAGTAGAATAAGAATAAAGGCTCATAAATGATGTATTAAATGTTTTTAACTTTTCTTCTACGTAAACATCTATAATGATAAAGTAGTTTGTACCCATTTGAGGAGACTTGAATCTAATTAATGATTTCTGTGCGCATTGCATAAGCCAAGATTTTGGGGAAAGGGGTATTATAACAAAAATCCGATTCATGCAACAAAGCCATGAGTTGATCCGATAATATTTAAAGAAAGGCTACGATTTTAATAATATTAATGATAAAGAACTTAACTTAATTATCATGGATAAGTTAAATAATGGACTAGGAAAAAATTAAATTACGCCAATGAAATTTTTAAATGAGGAAAAAAGTATGCGCATTGCTGTTTCTGGTACACATTTTATAGGTAAAAGTACGCTTATTGAAGATTTTATTAAAAAACATCCTTCTTATAGATGTGAAATTGAACCCTATTATAAATTACAAGATGAAAAAATAATGGAATTATCATTGGAACCAGGTCTTGATAGTTTTATAGAGCAATTAGATTATAGTATTAATCAAATAAATAACTGTGCAAATGAACAAAATATCATATTTGATAGATGTCCAGTTGATTTTGTAGCTTACGCAATGTGCGCATTAGATCAGGAGTCTATTGATATAAATGATAGCGAAGTTTCAGAAAGATTCTCTGAAATCAAAGTAGTGTTGAATAATTTAGATTTAATTGTTTTTTTGCCAATATCTAAAGAAAATTCTATAGAATATATTGAAGAAAATCCTACTTATCGTAAAGCAGCAGATAAAAATTTTAAAAAAATATATCGAGATGATATATTTGATATTTTTCCGAAATACGAACATCCGAAAATAATAGAAATTTCTGGTGACCGGGCAGAACGGATAAAAAAATTAGAAAGTTTTTTAATTCAATTTTAGTTCTTGACGGTTAAGAGAGTATCAAAGCCTGATTTTATAGATTAAGTCATTAATAACAATCTAAGATTTAAAGATATCAGCTATATTAAACCTGAGTCAATTGATTTTTTTTATTTAGTACCTATATAATAACTGTAAGCAAAATTTATACCGTTATACTATTATGAATATCGAAAAATTTACATCCGCAGCAAGGTCGGTGATCTCTAATGCCCAGATGCTAGCGGCAAAAAATAATCATCAACAACTTTTGCCAATCCATTTTCTTGTCGCTCTTATTGCTGAAGAGCAAGATGTAATTAGGAATCTTCTTACTTCGTTTGGGGCAAGTGCTAATCTTATTCTAACAAGAGCTGAAGAGGAGTTAGCACGCGTGCCAAGTGTAGAAATAAGCGGTGGTGGAGGGCAAGTAAGTATTTCTTCAGATTCACTGAAGCTACTTGAAAAATCTTTGGCACTTGCTACAACAAATAAAGATAGTTTTGTTACAATAGAGAGATTTTTTGAAGCACTGACATATGACAAAAATATTGTTGGTAAAATTCTGGCAGAGTTCGGTATTGATTCAAAGAAAACTACTGCAGCAATTTTAGCCATGCGCAAGGGAAAAACTGCTGATAGCGAATCAGCTGAAGAGAGTTATGATGCATTATTGAAATATGGGCGTGATGTAACAAAGCTTGCGATGGAAGGAAAAATTGATCCTATAATAGGTCGCGATGAGGAGATAAGGCGAGCAATTCAGGTCCTTTCACGTCGTTCAAAGAATAATCCTGTTTTAATTGGTGAGCCTGGTGTTGGTAAAACTGCAATTATTGAAGGTTTAGCTCAAAGAATATATCATAAAGATGTTCCGGAATCCCTAGTGAATTGTAAAATTTTTGAACTAGATATGGGGGCGCTAATTGCTGGAGCAAAATTTCGAGGAGAATTCGAGGAACGCTTAAAAGCGGTACTAAAGGAAATAAAAGAAGCAAGTGGCGAGATTATATTATTCATTGATGAGTTACACCTTCTTGTTGGTACTGGGAAAACGGATGGGGCGATGGATGCATCGAACCTATTAAAACCAATGCTTGCCAGAGGTGAGCTACATTGTATTGGCGCAACCACTCTGGACGAGTATCGGAGATATATAGAGAAAGATACTGCACTAGCAAGGCGTTTTCAGGCAGTATATGTGGCAGAACCAAGTGTTGTTGATACAATTTCAATTATGCGCGGAATAAAAGATCGATACGAACTACATCATGGAGTAACCATTTCAGATGGTGCTATAGTCGCTGCTGCTACTCTATCAAATAGGTATATAACGGACCGTTTTTTACCTGATAAAGCAATTGACTTGCTTGATGAAGCTGCAAGTCGTTTAAAAATAGAGGTGTCTAGTAAACCGGAGGAATTAGATGAGCTAGATCGCAAAATTATTCAAATAAAGATTGAATTATCAGCCTTGAAGAAGGAAAAGGATGATAATTCAAAAAAGAAGGTTATTAAATTAACTTCCGAACTCGCGGAACTTGAGGCTAAATCAATGGATTTAAGCTCAAAATGGTTAGCTGAAAAGAACAAAATCCTATCTGCACAGAAATTGAAAGAAGATCTTGAAAACGCTAAAATAGAGCTTGAAAAGTCAGAAAGGAGGGGAGACCTTACCAGGGCCAGCGAGCTGAAATATGGCGTGATTCCAGAAATAACAGCCAAGCTAAAATCCGCTGAAGAACAAACTGATAATAAGCTCTTGAAAGAAAGAGTGACAGACGAAGATATAGCAAGCCTTGTTTCTAAAATTACTGGAATTCCGATTGATAGTATGCTTTCAAGCGAGCGAGATAAACTTCTTACTATGGAAAAAAATTTACAAGCCACAGTAATTGGTCAAAATGATGCCATAGAAGCTGTAAGTGATGCTATTCGTAGGTCGCGTGCTGGTATTGCTGATCAGCACCGTCCTTTAGGTTCATTTTTGTTTCTTGGCCCAACGGGTGTGGGTAAAACTGAACTCACTAAGGCTCTTGCTCAGTTTTTGTTTAATGATCGTAGTGCTGTACTCAGATTTGATATGTCAGAATATATGGAGAAGCATGCAGTAGCAAGGTTGATTGGCGCTCCTCCTGGATATGTGGGATATGAACAAGGCGGAGCTTTGACTGAGGCGGTTCGTAGACGCCCATATCAAATCGTATTATTTGACGAAATTGAAAAAGCTCACCCTGATATTTTTAATGTGATGTTACAAATACTAGATGAAGGACGTTTAACTGATAGTCAAGGTCATGTAGTAGATTTTAAAAATACAATAATAGTTCTTACCTCAAATCTTGGTTCAGAAGTGCTTGTCAATCAAGCTGATGGTGAAGATACAGCTTTGGTACGCGATCAAGTGATGGAGTATGTTCAAGCCGCTTTTAGACCAGAATTTTTAAATCGTCTTGATGAGATAATATTATTTCATCGCTTGAATAGATCGAATATGAACGCGATAGTAAAAATTCAACTTAATGATTTAAAAAACATTTTAGCCACTCAAGTAATTAATCTTGAATATGATGAAAGTGCAGTAAATTATCTTGGTGATAAGGGATATGATCCAGCTTTTGGTGCTAGGCCACTAAAAAGAGTTATTCAAAAAGAAGTGCAAAATAGTTTGGCAAAGAAAATATTATCTGGGGCGTATAGTAGTGGGGATAAAATTAAACTTTCTTGCGTTGACGGTAAGCTTAATATTTGAAAATGAGATAGTGTTTGAGTAAGACTATATAAAGGTAGTTAAAGATTACACCCAATAGACTTCTTGCATAAGCTAATTCTAAACAGTGATTTTGTGGTCAAAATTTACTTCCTCTCTTCCTTTCGATTTACTACATTGTAGTTCTTAGGTGCATTTTTCCTAAAAATTCTTTACTTATTGGTTAGGCAAGAGGTCTAATATATGCAGTTGGTAAGCCGAGTGTGAGCAGTATGGTGCCTTTGGCAAGGCTCCAAAATAGTCGTTCGCCGACGAGTTTTTACAGTAGATTTAGTATGTTACAAATTTTGCCGGATCTTTTGCTACTTTTCCTTCTCGGATACCGAAATTAAGCTGGGGCTCTGTTACTTTACCAGTACTACCAACATACCCTACGACATCTCCTTGTTTTACACTAGTGCCTTTAGTGAGGATTATGTCTTCTAGATGGGCATAAGAAGTAACAAGATTTTTGCCATCAAGTTTAATAATCACTAAATTACCAAAAGTTGCGTCGTAATCAGCATATATTACTTTACCGGCAGCTGTTGACAGAACTTTAGTACCTGGTTTTGCACTGATACTGATTCCCTTGCTTGTTCCAAATGGAGTTTTGTCACCAAATTTTGTAATCACTTTACCCTTTACGGGAGTAATATATTCGTGATGTACTGCTTGCTCTTGGAGCTTTACTTCTGGTTTTTCAATTTTCCCTTCTTCTACCTGTATCAACGGTTCAATAGCTCCAGTAACAGTAGGTACTAAGTTTTTCTCTGTACTTTGTTTGATTTTAAGGATTTGAAACTCGTCAAGATAATAAGGGGGAGCCAGGTCATTTAATAACGCAATCTCTATAACTTTTTGTCCATATTTTGCAGCGATATCTTCAATTGTTTCACCAACTTGTACTTCATGGTAAATGATTTTATGCTTTGATTCTTGTTGAGTTTGCGCTGGAATAATATATTGCTCACCATCGACAGTGCTATCAGAGTTAGGACTATCTTGATTAATTACTTCAGTTGACTTTACTTCAAACGAACCAGTAGATACAATCTCCCCTTCATCAACAAGCGTTGGATTTGTTTTGTTGCTAGAAGAATTCTGCTTTGCACCCGCGTGATTAAACTCTATAGGGGCTGACTGCTTTGACACGGCGCATGCAGATAATATGAATGATAAAAGAATCAAAAGGCCTTGTTTTTTCATTTTGCCAATGGGGGTAATTACAGATTTGTTTTGCTAATTAAATAAAGGTCATTATATATTAATATCTATTACTTTGTATATCAAATAAGGTGTTTAATGAAAAATTATGATTTAGCTATTGCAAGTGACCATGCTGGCGTTAAATTGAAAGGTAAAATTATACGAGATCTTCGAAAAAAAAATGTAAAAGTACTTGATTTAGGAACAGATAGTGAGGAGAAAGTGGATTATCCTGATTTCACTTATAAAATGGTAGAAGAAATTATTGAAAAAACTGTGTCTCAAGGTATTTTGATTTGTGGAACTGGTATTGGTATGTCTATAGCAGCAAACCGAAGCTCCGATATTAGGGCTGCTCTATGTACAAGCGAGTTTATGGCAGAGCGTGCTAGATCTCATAATGATGCGAACATACTAGTATTGGGTAGCAAACTAGTCGACGATGATATTTCAATTAAAATGGTCGAAAAATTTCTAAAAACTGAATTTGAAGGTGGCCGGCATGCTAGACGTATAGCTAAGATTAGATAGTGTGCCAAGCTCTAAAGTACCGTGCAAAATTTGACACTTAAAATTATATTTATTCATTTTACGAGGCTTTGCTATTATCTCCGTGTTGAAGAAGCAATTTTACTTTCTTTGGTAGCGAGGGAGGGACTTGAACCCCCGACACCCGGATTATGATTCCGATGCTCTAACCAGCTGAGCTACCCCGCCAAGAAGTCTAAATTTATAATCACTAAATTTTGAATTTAAAGCTTTATTATTTGCTTATTTTAGGCTTCTAATCATTGTGCTTATAATCAAATCCAAATTTAACGACTACATAATTATTAAGTTGATAGGTAAACATTGTAAAGAGTTTATTGAGCAATGGGTCTATCCAGTAATTCATGCGTATTTCTGAATAATCATACTTTGAGCATGGAGCATCGCCCTAACGTTTTTTACACCTAACTTAATTGTATGTATTTACTATATAACATTTCGGTATAAACACTGCCCAAAAAAGCACTTGAGCAGTAAATATATTAACGTTTTGAGAACTGAGTGCTCTTACGTGCCTTACGTTTACCATATTTCTTACGTTCAACAACCCTTGCGTCTCTTGTCAAGAAACCGCCTTTGCGTAAGATTGGATGAAAATCGTCAGAGATACAATCAAGCGCTCTGGCTATACCATGAATTATTGCGCCCGCTTGGCCTGTAGTTCCGCCACCTTTAGTAGTGCACATAACATCAAATTGTCCGGTGGTATTTGTGTCTACAAAAGGTTGCATAATTGATGTTCTATATGTTTCGCGTGGGAAATATACAGAAAAATCTTTATTATTTACTATAATTCTACCTTTCCCAGGTCTAACCCAAACTCTTGCCACTGCGTTTTTTCTTCTGCCTGTCCCATAACCACCGCCGTCAGCTGTAGCTTTTTTGGACTTACATTGAGCAACTTGAGGTGCGACAACTTTGGTTACGACAGAACTCTTTTTAATTTCTAGTGTTGGTACTTCCATTACAATTACTTCGTATTTTTAGAATTTTTACTAACGAGGTCAAAAGCTTCTGGCTTTTGAGCTGCATGTGGATGGTTAGCCTCAGCGTATACATGGAGGTTGCTTAATTGTACATCACCCATTTTGTTTCTACTGATCATCCGTTTGATAGCCATCTTTACCACTCGTTCGGGGTATTTTCCACCAAGAATTTTTCCAGCCGTAGTTTCTTTTATACCACCTGGAAAGCCCGTATGACGATAATAGAATTTACCGTTTTTTGGATCAGATTTTTTCCCTGAAAGATATACGTATTTTGCATTAACAATTATCACATAATCACCACAATCCATGTGGGGAGTAAAAGTAGGTTTGTGTTTCCCGCGTAGCAATACGGCAGTTTGACTGGCTAAGCGCCCAAGTACAAGATCTTTAGCATCAATAACCCACCATTTTTTTTCGATGTCTGATGGTTTTGCTGAATAGGTTTTCACAGTATTGTCTTCATTAATTTGATATTTTGCAGCTAAAAATAGCAGTTACATGAGCGTATTGTCAAGGATAATTTTAAAAAAGATCAACTAGTCTCAAGTTGTATTTTATCCAGTTTTTCTAAGCCAGAAAATTTGAATGTCAATTTCTTGCTTTTCTTAGGATAGTCAATGATTACTACGCCCCCATTTCTAAGCTTGCCAAATAACATCTCGTCGGCTATGGCTTGCTTAATATGGGTATCAATTATTCGATCGAGTTCACGTGCATTTCCTTTTTTATTAAAGCAGTTTTGAGCAAAATATTTCTTCACCCCGGTATTGACTACGAGCCTTACTTTCTTATCAGCTAATTGTGAAGCTAGTTCTTTTAGATTTTTTGAAATTATCTTGTCAATTATATTGCTGATAGGATTAAAAAGGATTATTTTATCTAACCTGCCTTGAAACTCGGGGCTAAAACGCTCATTAAATGCCTCCATATTCAAACCTACTTTGTCATTAGTTGAATCTTTTTGAGCAAAGCCAATAGCTGACTTTTCTTCTTCTGCCACTAGATTAGTTGTTAAAATAATCATCGTGTGTGAAAAATTTACGTGCTTGCCAGTACTGTCGGTAAGCCTCCCTTCATCCATTATTTGTAAAAGCAAATTAAAAATTTCAGGGTGAGCTTTTTCTATTTCGTCAAATAAAACTACTGAATAAGGGAATTTATCTACTTCATTTGTTAGCATACCTCCTTGGTCAAAGCCAACATAACCAGGAGAGCTCCCAAGGAGCTTAGATACTGAACTTGGTTCAGAAAATTCTGACATATCAAATTTGAGTAATTTCATACCGCTAAAAATCGCAAGTTGTTTTGCGAGTTCAGTTTTGCCCACACCAGTTTGACCTGCGAACATATAACAACCAGTCGGCCGTGCCCCTTTACGTAGGCCGGCTCGAGAGAGTTTTATACTAGAACACAAGCTCTCTATTGCCTCAGCTTGACCAAAAATATGAGTTTTTAAATTGCGGCTTAATTGTTTTAATAGCATTATGTCGTCTGATTCGACTCTTATGCTAGGTACATTCAGAATGCTGGCCAGGAGTTGTTCTATTTCTTTTTGAGTGATAATAGGCCTAAGTTTAGACTTGTTGACAATTTTGCTTCGGGCTCCGGCTTGGTCTATTAGATCGATTGCTTTGTCTGGCAAATGTCTATCGTTAATAAATCTTTGCGATAAAGTAATCGCTGCTTTTAGGGCAGAAAAGTCATAAGTAACATTGTGGTGTTTTTCATAATTTCCTTTTAGTCCTTTTAATATTTCTAATGTTGTATCTTCATCAGGTTCACTAATAACAACTTTTTGAAAGCGTCTCACCAAAGCCATATCCTTCTCAAAATTATTATGATATTCTTTAAATGTTGTTGACCCTATGCATCTAAGTTCTCCGCGTGCAAGGGCAGGTTTAAGAAGGTTACTAGCGTCCATTGCTCCTGTTGTAGTCGATCCAGCTCCGATGATAGTGTGGATTTCATCAATAAATAAAATAGCATTGTGGTTTTTCTTTAACTCCTCAAGTAAATTTTTTATTCGTTCTTCAAAGTCTCCTCTAAACTTTGTTCCTGCAACCAGACTGCCTATATCTAGAGAATAAATAACGGCGTCCTTTAAAATTTCTGGTACATCGTTGTTAATAATCCTAATAGCTAGTCCTTCTGCTATGGCGGTTTTGCCAACACCAGGTTCTCCAACCAGAATAGCGTTATTCTTTTTTCTTCTACAGAGTATTTCAATAGTTCTCTCAATTTCGTTCTTTCTCCCAACTAGGCAGTCAATGGCATCAAGATCAGCTCTTTTGTTGAGGTTAGTACAATATTTTTCCAAATCATTTTCATGTGAGGTATTTTTTTGAAGCTCTTCTTTCAGGTGTTTTTGAGAAATTTCTTCAATAAAAGAAGTTTGATTAGTAGATGGTTCTGACAGCTGCTTAGTATATAATTTATCCTCTGTTTTAAGAATATTTAGAACATCTTGTCTATTTAAATTATGCTCTTTTAGACATAAAAGAGCATAAGTTTCATGTTCAAAAAAAAATTCAGCTAGTACGTGAATACCAGAAATAATCTTTTGCCCATTAGCTTGGCTATGAAGAGCAGCGCGTTGAATAATTCTCTGGAATCCTGCCGTTGGCTTTGCTTCCTTAGCTTCGTTATCTACTAGATTCTGTAGGTCGTGTTCAAGATAGGTTTGTAGTTGTACTCTCAATGAGTTTAAGTCAATTCTATATTCAGTAAAAATACGCTTCGCATCTGAATCTTGGGTAATTGAAAGTAATAGATGTTCATAAGTAGCATACTCATGCCGATATTTTGTAGCAATTGATAGTGCTCTTCTTAGAGTTAACTCTAATTCGTTCGAAAGCATCTTGACCTCTTGAGTTACTCTAAAATCAAACCTACTGATGATAAGTATACCAGACTATAAGATAGAAATGCTTATATATATTTTAGTAATTACTTATTTTATGTAGATTTGTGGTATGAGTTCTTCTAGAATTAGCTTTCTGTAAAATTGGTTTTAGTCTTAGAAATTATGAAAAATAGTAAAATATTTATCGTTTTAGCAGTATCACTTGTGTTGCTGGCTTCAGTAAAGCTTTATTCAAGATATGAGATAAGTGCTATTAATAGAGAAGCTAAAAGACCAAGAAGTGATTTAAAAATTTTGCTTTATACTAAAGATACGTGTAAATACTGTATCCTTGCTAAAGAACTTTTGGATAAAAATACTATTTCTTATGAGGTGATTGAACTAGGAAACAATAGGGATTTACATCAAAAAATGGCTGATCAAACTGGTCAAAATACTGTTCCGTATGTTTACGTAAATGGAGAATTTATTGGTGGCTATAAGAGCTTGAAAGAGCTAGAAGAATCAGGAAAGTTGTATATAGTAGAGCAGGGTGCTGAGCCTAAGTAATTTGTATTAATTAATAATATTATTGGAGAAAGTGAGTTATGAATTATGTGCCAATAGTTGTAGAGCAGACGGCAAGAGGTGAAAGATCTTATGATATTTACTCGCGTCTTCTTAAAGAGCGGATAATTTTTGTTTGTGGAGAGTTTGAAGACCAAATGGCAAATTCTATCGTTGCTCAGTTATTATTTCTTGAGGCTGAAAATCCAGAGAAAGAGATATATATGTATATTAATTCTCCTGGTGGTGATGTTAGTTCAGGCTTTGCTATTTATGATACCATGCAATATATAAAGCCAAAAATTGCTACCCTTTGTATAGGTCAGGCTTGTTCAATGGGTGCAACTATTTTGCTTGCTGGCGAGAAAGGAATGCGATACGTTTTACCAAGCAGCCGGGTAATGATTCATCAACCAAGTGGTGGCTATAGAGGGCAAGCCACAGACATTGAAATTCATGCACGTGAGACGATGAAAGTGAAAAAGCTGCTTCATCAAACTTATGCTAAGCATACCGGTCAAACGGTAGAAAAAATAGCAACTGCGATGGAACGTGATTGTTTTATGTCAGCTGCTGAAGCTTTGGCATTTGGTATTGTGGACAAAATTATTACTAGTAGGGATTTGGTCCTTCCTCAGAATGTAAAGAAGTAATAATTTACTTTTTTAAAAAGAGGTGATAAAAAGATAAATATAAGTAAAAATTTTAGGATGCTATGGCGGAAGAATTTAAGAAGAAGTCACTACATTGTTCGTTTTGTGGTAAAAATCAATTTGAGGTAAAAAAGCTGATTGCTGGCCCTACAGTTTTTATTTGCGATGAGTGTATTGAAATTTGTCAGGATATCATTCAAGAAGAAGTAAATGAAACCATTGAGAGTATCATTTCTTCAGTACCAACTCCAAAAGAAATATATAAAATTCTTGATGAGCATGTAATTGGACAAGATAAAGCAAAGAAAGTTCTTTCAGTAGCTGTTTATAATCATTACAAGCGTCTTGAAAGCTTGATAAATTCTAAGGATGAAGTAGAGCTTAACAAGTCAAATATTATGCTTATTGGCTCTACTGGTTCTGGTAAGACTTTGCTTGCTCAAACATTGGCTAAGATTCTTGATGTTCCTTTTACTATGGCAGATGCAACCACTTTGACTGAAGCTGGATATGTAGGTGAAGATGTTGAGAATATTTTACTAAGATTGTTACAAGCAGCAGACTTTAATGTAGAGAAGGCGCAAAAGGGTATAATTTATATTGATGAAATTGATAAAATAGCCAAAAAGTCTGAGAACGTTTCAATTACACGTGATGTTTCAGGGGAAGGAGTGCAGCAAGCCTTGCTAAAAATTATGGAAGGTACAGTTGCCTATGTTCCACCCCAGGGTGGAAGAAAACATCCACAACAAGATTTTATTCAAATCGATACTTCAAATATACTATTTATATGCGGTGGTGCATTCATGGGAATTGAAGGTATTATCGCAGCACGAAGCGACAAGAGTTCAATTGGATTCGCTGCTAATGTTAAGTCGAAAGAAGATATGCGCCAAAGCGATGTGCTAAAAGAGTTGCAAATTGAAGATATAATAAAATTTGGTATGATACCTGAATTTATTGGGCGCTTACCAGTTGTGGCTACTTTGAAAGAGCTGGATAAAGAGGCGTTGATTAAGATTCTTACTGAACCTAAAAATGCCATTGTAAAGCAATATAAGAAGCTTTTTTCTTTGAACAATGCAGATCTTGAGTTTACTCCAGACGCTCTGGAAGCGGTTGCCACTAAGGCGTTAAAAAGAAATACTGGGGCAAGAGGACTTCGATCAATAATTGAAGAATTATTGTTGGAGGATATGTACAATTTTTCTGAGCTGAAAAATAAAATAATTATTTTTAGCAAAGAGACAGTAGAAAATAACGTTGCTGCAATTATTAAGCCAAGAAAAGTGGCTAAAGTTTCAGCTAAACTGCCTAAGAAACGTTTAGCTGTATAGACAGATATTGTTAGTATGGCTTCATATATTTCGGATAGAGAAGAGAAACTGAAGCTATTTATTAGTAGTTATTTTTCTCCAACACAATATACCACGGAGCCTATGCCTGGCGATGCTGGTATGCGCACCTACTACAGAGTGTGGGCTGACTCTAAAAGCTATGTAGTGATGGATTGCCCGCCAAGTTATGCAAATATTCAGTCTTTTATTAGGGTGGCCCAATTTCTCTTGGCAAATGACTTTTCAGCTCCTCGGATCATAGAACAAGATACTGTCCAAGGCTTCTTGATTATAGAAGATTTTGGGACTATTAGTATAAAAAATCGCCTGGAAAAGACGGTAGGGAATGTTAAAGAGAGAAGAGAGGTTTATTACTTAATAGTTGATTTGTTATGCTCTCTTCAGGATCAGGAGCGCTTACCCGGCCTTAAGGATTTTAATAATGAGCTACTTTGCAAAGAAGTGGAGCTTTTTGTTGATTGGTATATTCCCTATGTATACAAAAGAAAGCTAAGAACACCTGAATTTGATGAATTTATCAAGCTTTGGCAAACTACGTTGGCAAAGCAAGATACAATGCCAAATTGTGTGGTCTTAAGAGATTATCATTTAGAGAATATGATGTATCTTGAGGAACGTAATTCCTTTAGAAAGATAGGTCTGCTTGACTTTCAGGATGCTCTTTATGGTTCTCCAGTATATGACTTAGTATCCGTGCTAGAAGACGCGCGCTTTGATGTTCCAAGGCAAGAGGCACTCAAGCTTATAGACTATTTTGTTAAGAAAAGGAAACTTGATAGGGAAGGAGTACGGCGTAATTATCATATACTAGGAGCGCAAAGAAATTGTAGGATTCTTGGAGTATTTGCTAGAAAATTAGTAAGAGATCATGATGATAGTTACCTAAAATATATTCCGAGAGTACAAAAATATTTGGAATATGACTTGTCTCATCCAGATTTAGATCAGATAAGAGAATGGCTAAAGAATTTAAAATAGGTTAGGAATGATTGATACTATAATGTTATTTGCAGCTGGGTTTGGTAATAGAATGCGACACTTAACTAAAAATAGCCCCAAAACGTTAATTCCTATTTTAGGCCGGCCTATGTTGCACCATGCACTTGCCTTGTGTAGAGCTTATCCATTCAAACGAGTCGTAATTAACACCCACTATTTACATGATCAAATTAGTAAATCAATTGAGAATTTTCAAAAGTCTAATCCTTCTTTTCCTGAAATAATAATAATATATGAACAAGAGTTGCTTGAAACTGGTGGGGCTATTAAAAATGCCCACGAGCAACTGGGCAAAAATCCTATTTTTGCTTTAAACACCGACATAGTACTAAAGTCCAACTATAATATTTTTACTGATATGACGAACCAATGGAATCCCGAAGAGATGGATTTCTTATTGCTCATGCAAAAATATAATAGAGCTGTTGGGTACTCGGGTCATGGCGATTTTGACATGCTAGCTGATGGAAAGCTCTTAAGACAAGATAAAGAGGGAAACTATGATTACATGTATGCAGGTTTACAAATCCTAAAGCCACAGAAAATAGCAAAGCATCCGCTCAAAGTGTTTTCGCTTCGAGAATATTATTTAAACAGTGATAAGGTAAGAGGTATTGCTGCAAAAGATAGTACAAGGTGGTATCATGCAACTACGCCCGAAGATCTAGTGGATATCGAAATGGATATGCTAGCTCACGGTGATCAATAATTCTAGTCTTAGTTTTTTACTATTTTATTACAACTTGACAAATATGGTTGTGAATATATGTCATTAACAATTCATTGGTTTCGTCAAGATTTAAGATTAAGTGATAATCCTTCATTATCTGCAGCCGTAGAAAATGGGAATGTTTTGCCAATTTATATACTTGATGATTATAATCCTGGTCATCATACCATGGGCGAAGCAAGTAGAGTCTGGTTACATTACTCTTTGAATAAACTCAACGAATCTTTGGGTGGTATGCTAAGAGTATTTTCTGGCAATGCTACAGATATTATTTTAGGTCTGACGCAGAAATATAAAATAAAATCAGTCTATTGGAATAGGTGTTATGAACCTTGGCAAATTAAAAGGGATAAAGTAATAAAAGAGGCTTTGCAAAAACAAAATATCCACGTAAAAAGTTTTAATGGATTTCTAATGGTTGAACCGTGGGAGATTCTTAAAGTGGATGAAACACCTTATAGAGTGTTTACCGCTTTTTATAAAAAAGCCTATTTATCGGGGTACTTTATCAGTAGACCAATACTAAGACCGAATAACGCTTATTATTCCAAAGAAAATATAGATAGTATAGATATAGAATCTCTTGGCTTACTTCCTTCTGGTAAATGGGGAAATAAAGTTATTAAAGGTTGGAAGGTTGGTGAAGTTGCCGCATATAAAAAATTACAAAGCTTTCTCGAAACCGGTATAAAAAACTATAAAGAAAGAAGAAATTTTCCAGATAAGAAAAACGTTTCTTATCTTTCGCCGCACTTGCATTTTGGTGAAATTTCTCCAAGACAAATTTGCTACTATGTACAATTACTCAATATGGAAGAGAACATAGAATGTTTTTTGCAAGAAATAGGGTGGCGTGAATTTTCATATTACCTACTATATCATTTTCCTAATATACCTACCGACAACTTAAACCCTAAGTTTGATCGATTTCCTTGGAGTGATAATAAAGAATTACTGAGTTGTTGGCAAAAAGGCGCAACTGGTATACCAATTGTTGATGCTGGGATGCGAGAACTTTGGCAAACTGGTTATATGCATAATAGAGTGAGAATGATTGTTGGTTCATTTTTAGTAAAAAACTTACTAATTCACTGGAATCAGGGGGAAAGATGGTTCTGGAATTGCCTATTTGATGCAGATTTAGCTAATAATAGTTGTAGTTGGCAATGGGTTGCTGGATGCGGGGCAGATGCTGCACCTTATTTTCGAATTTTTAACCCTGTAATGCAAGGGAAGAAATTTGATGCTTCAGGGGAGTATACTAGAAAATATGTACCAGAATTAAAATTATTACCAGATAAATATTTATTTAATCCTTGGGAAGCTTCGCAACAAACGTTAATTGACGCTGGAATTCAGTTAGGAATCAATTATCCAGAGCCTATAGTTGATTTAACTGTTTCCCGGAAGAAAGCTCTCGCAATATTTTCTTCCCTTTAAAACTTTTTATCCTACGCTTTGGTTGGTCTTGGCTATGTGTTCAAGTTCTTAAGGCGATTGATAACAATTTCTAGTTCTGCAAAAGCTTTATCTAGGGAGTTATAATTTGAAGATCTAAGTACCAGGGCAGTCCCATGCTTACCATTTCTTGTAAACGGGTAGCTTCCCATCTCTACTTCTTTATATTTGGTTTGTAGCTCTTCGAAGCTAATTGCGATCTTGCTTTCACCTAGCATAATTTCTAAAGTTTTTGACTGAATAACTGTGCCTCTTTGTAGCATGGGAATAGCTGATTTGAGCATCGATTTCATAATATTAGGAATACCAGCCATAACAAATACATTACCAATGATAAATCCTGGTACCATCGTAGCATCGTTGTGTAGAAGCTTTGATGATTCTGGTATATAAGCCATCTTTTCTCGAGCTGAGTTTAATTTCTCTCCCATTTTGTCATAGTAATTTTTTAGAATATTATATATTTCATCACTTCTGACATAGCTCACATTAAAAGCAGCCGCCATTGCTTCGGCAGTTATATCATCATGAGTGGGGCCAATTCCACCTGTTGTGAAGACATAATCATATTTATTGCTTAGTTCTCGGACAGTATCTATGATCATTGTACGATCATCTGCAATGGTTCTTGTTTCGACCAGGGAAACTCCAATCTCTCCAAGTCGTAGGGCTATTTCCTGTGTATTTATATCAAGAGTTCTACCTGAAAGTATTTCGTTGCCAATAATAATTGTAGCTGCTGTAGGGTTACTCATTTTCTACTTAGTTAAATTTATTCAACTTTCATAATATCAAGCTGTAGGTATAAAAAAAGAGCCAATGCAAGCATTGGCTCTTTTTTTTACTATTCATTGCTATTAGACACTCTATTTTCTATCGCCAAAGAATCTTAGCATATATAAAAACAAGTTGATAAAATCAAGGTACAATGTGAAAGCTCCCATAATAGCAGTTTTTTCACCCATCTCGCCACCACCAGATTGGTAATACATAGATTTTAGTTTTTGTGTATCCCAAGCCGTTAGCCCCATAAAAATTGCTACTCCAATGAAAGAAGTTGCAAAACTAATCGCAGGGCTTTGTAAGAAAATATTAACTATAGATACCACAATTAAGCCAATTAAACCCATTATCAAGAATGATCCCATTGATGTTAAATCTTTTTTAGTAGTATATCCATAAAGGCTCATTGAACCAAACACTGCAGAGCAGATAAAGAACGTACGTGCGAGAGATTGCCCAGTATATTGCAGTCCTAATGAAGAAAGCGACATGCCCATTACAGCAGCATAAACCCAAAATAAAGTTTGAGCTTTATTAACAGACATATTTGCCATCCCCATAAAGAAAAAAATAGCAATACCAAGGGGAGCAAAGGTAATAATCATCCCCAGCATTGATGTGCCCATAAACTCCCCATTTGGTCCGATATTGTACATCAGATTCATTAATGGTGGAAAATTTAGAGTGCCAAAAGCAAAAACTCCTGTGAGTAGTAGCGCAAGAGACATATAGTTGTATATTTTAAGCATATAGCTTCTAAGACCTTCATCAAAGCCTTGAGTATTTTTTTCAGCAAACGATTTAGTATAATCAATCATATAGTTACCTCGTTAAGTAAATTCATTCTCTACATGTAATAATATAAGCGGTTTTTATAGTTTTTCAAGTAATAAACCTAAAAATACATCTTTGTATGAAGTACTCCTATGAAAAGTGCGGCACCAACATAGATATTAGATCTGAAACGTGTTTGACAATTTTTAGGATCATGAATATTTAAAGTTTTTACTTGCCATGAAAGTAAACTCAGACTCAAAAATATTCCTAGATAAAACAGGTTAGATAAAACAATAGCAGTTAGATAATAGGAAAGAAAAAATAATATTATGAATATAGTATAAAATGTCATAATCCATATTTTATAATTTTTATTTTCTAGCCAAATTGACATTGATTTGACGTTAATTTTTTTATCGTCTTTAATATCCATAAAGCCATATATCACATCAAATCCTATCGTCCAAAATCCTATAGCTAAATATAGGATAATAGCATTTAGGGATATATTATTAGTAATGCTTGCATAACCAATTAATGAAGCTGTGCTATAGGTTAAACCAAGAAAAACTTGAGGTAAATAGGTTATTCTCTTCATTAAGGGATAAAGTGCTGTCATAACTGCGGCGATTAAAGAAATGTAAATTGCTACTTTAGGAAGTGTGATGAGTATTAAAAAACTAATGACTAAAAATATAATCAATTGAATAAGGGCAAATTTTATACTAATTGATCCATTAGCTAGAGGTCGATTTTTGGTTCTTTCCACCTTATTGTCCAAATTTCTATCAAAGATATCATTGATAATGCATCCAGCCCCTCTTGCAGTAAGGCTTCCAGCAAAAAATAATGGAAGCATTTTTAGGTCCGTAAAAATGGTGCTACCAAGAACGCCACCAAACGACGCTATAAAAAAGGGCAATAAGTAACTAGCTGGGACGTCGAGCCTTGCCAGCCTACAGGCAGACAAAAATATGTTTGGCATTTTAGTTCTAGTTGTAATATTATTCTCGCTTCTATAATAAAATTATCTCAAGTAATACCAATGGTAGAATTCCCTAGCAAGTACAATTTTAATAATAGTGAAAAAAAATGGCAAGAGTTTTGGCAAAAGCATGGAGTATATCTGTGGGATAAAAACGAAACACGTGATAAGACTTATGTCGTAGATACGCCGCCACCAACCGTTTCAGGACAATTGCATATAGGGCATGTTTATAGCTATACTCATACTGATTTTATAGTTCGCTATCAGCGCATGAAGGGAATGAACATATTTTATCCCATGGGTTTCGACGATAATGGATTACCAACAGAAAGATTAGTTGAAGCGAAACGAAAAGTTAAAGCAAGTAGCATGAATCGGGAAGAATTCGTTGCCATTTGTCAAGATGTCGTGGAAGTTGAAGAGGCAAAGTTTCATGATTTATTTAATCGAATCGCATTATCGGTAGATTGGAATATTGAATATAGAACTATTAGCCCCGTTTCTTGTAAAATATCGCAAATGTCTTTTCTGGATTTAATACATAAGGACCAGATATATCGTGATTCACAGCCAATGCTTTGGGATCCAGTTGATCAGACTGCTCTAGCTCAGGCAGATATAGAAGATCATGAAAAAACAACCTTCATGAATGATATTCAATTTACAACCGAAGGAGGTGCCCCAATAATTGTGGCTACAACTAGACCAGAATTACTTCCCGCATGCGTAGCTGTGTTGTTTCACCCTGAGGACACAAGATATAATAAACTAGCTGGAACATTTGCAATATCACCACTATTTAGTGTTAAAGTGCCTCTACTAGCTGATGATATAGTAGATCCAGAAAAAGGTACTGGTCTTGTAATGTGTTGCACTTTTGGTGATCAAACTGATATTCTATGGTGGAGAAAACATAAGTTACCAACTAAACTAATTTTTAGTAAGTGGGGGACTATATCCGGCATAGAATTTGATGATAGCTGTACAAACAAAGAAAAAGCAGAGAAATTTGCTATGGAAATTGTTGGTATGAAGATCGTTCAGGCGAGAGAAAAAATTATTGAACTTTTGAAGAACGAAAGTTTACTTCTTAATCAAACAGAAAGGATTCAAACGGTTAAATGTGCAGAGAGATCTGGTGCTCCTTTGGAAATACTAACAAGTCCTCAATGGTTTATTAAAGCGATTAATCACAAAGAGGAGTTGGCGAAAAAATCAAATGAATTAAATTGGTATCCACATTCAATGAAAATTAAGCTTGATAGCTGGATTCAAGGAGTGTCGCTTGATTGGTGTATCTCAAGGCAAAGATATTTCGGTGTACCATTTCCTGTGTGGTATTCCAAAAGGAGAGGAGAAGAGGGAAAAATACTTTTAGCAAAACCAGAGCAATTACCAGTAGACCCTTCCCATGATTTACCAAGTGGTTATGCAAGAGAAGAGGTAGAAGCTGATAAAGATGTTATGGATACATGGTCAACTAGCTCTGTTTCTCCTCAGTTAAGTTCTCATGGTATTGCACAAGGTTTTATGGTTGACCCCGAGCGTCATAAAGCATTATTTCCTGCAGATTTACGCCCTCAAGCGCATGAAATTTTAAGAACATGGGCATATTACACCTTGCTCAAAAGCTATCTGCATGAAAACACCTTGCCTTGGAAAAATATAATGATTAGTGGTTGGTGTTTAGCTGAAGATCGAAGCAAAATGTCTAAATCTAAGGGTAATGTTCTGGTTCCAGATACTTTGCTTGAACAATTTGGCGCAGACGTTATAAGATATTGGTCTGCTAGTTCAAAACTTGGCGCTGATACAGCTTATTCTATCGATGTTATGAATAATGGGAAGCGTTTGGTAAATAAATTGTGGAATGCAGCAAAATTTGTTTCTCAACATTTTGATAAAATTCCAAGCGAATATAAAAATGTAGAGCTACCACAATTAAAAGATAAAATATCTTACGATTTTGATAAATATTTTATAACTAGGTTATCAACGCTTGTCACAAGCTCAACAAGAGAGTTTGAAAAATATGAATATGCTGGAGTTATGGATCAGACTGAGCAGTTTTTCTGGTTTTTATTTTGTGACAACTATCTAGAGATTACAAAAACTAGAGCTTATGATGAAGAAAATAAAGATGCATACGGAGCTTTGAGTGCTAGGTTAACGCTTTATCATGGATTGAAAATAATTCTCAAATTGTTTGCCCCTTTCTTACCGCATATTACAGAAGAACTTTATCAATTGCTATACACCACTGACGACTCTATTCATAGACGGCACGGTTGGCCTGTATTAGACGTAGTTTTTAGTGGAGTTGATAACTCTGCAGAACAATTAATTGATATCCTTGAGATGGTAAGAAAAGTGAAGGCAAAAGATAATTTATCTATTAAAGCGCCAATAAACTATATTGAGATAATAAGTAAAAAAAGTTTATCTGATACTTTGATTGCAGATTTAAAAAACGTAACTTCAAGCCAAGAAATAAGGTTTGTTTCAGAACTTAGTAGCTATTATCAAGGGCTCAAAACTGAAGCAGTAGAGATCAATGTGGTATATAGTTAACGTAATTAACCTGAGTTTGGTAGAAGAAATGAATATTCTTTGGTAAAAATTAGGTTGAATTAAGCATATAATCACGGCGCACAACTATTTTTGACTTATGCAGGAAGTCTTTTCTCACAGTACGTAAAGGCTCCTATCAATGATCATCGTGCTTAATTTGGAACTAAAATCGTTCTTTTTGAGCTAACTCAAACTAATGTTAGCTTAATCCAAGAAAACCTTTTTTGGCGGCGATTGAAGTAACTCACTAGTTGAAGCATTTTTTACAGTTGATTTTATTAATTGATGTGAGAATGTGAGTTTTAAATAATCTCTTATTTCCTCGTTCAGCAAGTCTATCTTATCTCGGAAAAAGTGATCTGCCCCAGCTATTACTCTGTAATTAACATCAATATTTTTTTGTTTTGAAAGGCGGCTCGCAAGCTCGCCTACCGACTCTTCTGAAACAACGCTGTCTTTGTCTCCTTGAAGAATTAACCCTGGAATAGGGCACGGAGAAAGAAACGTGAAGTCATATTTATTGACAGGTGGTGAAATGGCAAGAAAATTAGTTATTTCTGGTCTACGCATAATAAGCTGCATTGCAATCCATGCTCCAAAAGAAAAGCCTGCAATTAGGTTAAGCTTACTCATAGGATAATTTATTTGTAACCAGTCGAGAGCAGTTGCGGCGTCGGTCATTTCTCCTATACCATCGTCATACTCGCCTAAAGATCTTCCAACTCCTCTGAAATTTATTCTAAGAACTGTAAAACCATGTTCAAATAATGTTTTATATACATTATAAACAACCTTATTATTCATAGTGCCACCAAATTTTGGATGAGGATGCAATACGAGAGCTATCGGAGCTCTTGGGTTTGGAGACTCAGCAAATTGTCCTTCTATTCGACCAGCTGGTCCGTTAAAAAATACCTCAGGCATTTATGCTCTCCATTTAATTTGGTGCTTGATTATTACTTTTCTGACTTAGATAGCCAATAACTAAAAAATTTAACCAGCTGCGGATTGTAGTACTATACGACCCAGAACTCAACAAAAATTAATGCTAAGTTCGTATTCTAATTTTTCCATCTATTATGAAACCAAAACCACTGTTCTGGTTTTTCCCGAATCCATTGTTCAAGAGTCTTATTTACCTCTAGCATAATATTATAACAATCTTTTTCATTGTCTTGAGTTATCGATGTTTCTAGAGGGTCGTGAAGTATTAGTTCGAAATTGCTACTCTTACCAATGCGGACTATTTGTAGTGGAACAATTGGGTATTTATATTGCAGACTTAGCCGTGCAAGAGCTACAGCTGTCATTGCTGGAAATCCAAAAAATGGTACTTCAATCCCGTTGTTCATTTTCTGATCAACCAACATCGCAATAGAGGCCCCAGATTTTATAGCCCGAATAATAGATTTTGCGCCAGATGGTCCTTTTGCAATCATAGTAATTGACGTATCATTTGCACGTTCTTTAAGGATTCTTTTGTCTACATACGGGTTATTAGCTGCTCTGTAAGCGATACCAAATTTAGGGTAAATATCATTTATTTTTCGAATAACAAAGTCCCAGTTAGCCTGATGTCCTAAAAATAGCATGAAAGGTTGATTCATTTTTTGAAAGGCTTCAACCTTTTCAAGCCCTATAACTTTGACCCTTTTATCAAGTTCTGCTGAATCTAAACCATTAATAAAAGGAAACTCGCCAATGTATCTGCCATAGTTATCCCAAAGATCATTTATAGTGGTTTCAATATCTATATTATCGCCATATACTCTCTTTAGATTTTTACGAGCGGTTTGAGTTACCCGAAGATAAGGGCCAATTTTCCTAGCGATAAAGCTGCATAAAGAGGCAGAATTATCTACCGATAAAAGTTTTAAGGCTCTAGTTACGAGAATAAATAATATATACTCAACTATATGTTTTAATTTTTTCATAAATTAGTTGGAATAGTTCTTCTTCTTTATCAAAATTTAAAGCAACTTGGGCGCATAAGATCTTAGTATGATCTACAATCTTTACGTAATCTTTTTTTGTTGTTAGTAATAAACAATTTTTTTCATCTGCTTCCTTAACTAGTGTATTGAGTTCTTCTGTACTATAGTTATGGTGATCAGGAAATATTTTTGTTACTATTGTATTAATCCCATTCGCGCGCAGCAACCTGAAAAATCTCTCTGGATCTCCAATTGCGCTAAAAGCATAATATCTTTTACTAGTATCTATATTGCTCACTAGTTGTATTTTAGATTTAAAGAATGGTTTGCTACTTGAAATGATAGTTTGAATTAAAGAGAAATTCTGGCATACTTCATTACCAACCATAGTAATAATATCTGACCTATCAATTGCAGATTTTGCCTTTTCTCTTAAGGGGCCTGCTGGAAAAATTCTGCCGTTACCAATATTTCTGATCGCATCTATAACAACTATAGTCAGATCTTTTAGAAACCCTGGATTCTGCATGCCGTCGTCAAAAATAATCACATCTGGTTTTAAATTTTTAATTATAGGCAACGCGTGCTTTATGGACACAGCTGCCAAAACTTTTCCATATTCGCTCAGCAGCTTTGATTCATCGCCCACAGTAGAAGCCAAGTCTGATGGTTCAACAAGTTTAGCCCCACGTAAATTTGAGCTATAACCTTTTGTAACTATAAGGAAGTTGCAGTTTTTTTCTCGTAGTTTTTTTGCAAGCCAAGCAACGACTTGTGTTTTGCCTGTTCCTCCAACACTTATATTGCCTATACAAATAACAAAACATTGGAGTTTAATTGGCTTTGCTAGAATTTTTCGTAACATACCGAGAAGCTGGTATACCCACGAAAAAGCTATAAATAAGGATGATAAGGTATTCTTCTTAGACCAAAAAGCTGGGTAGGTGAGTTTGATCACTGTAAAAACCTACCTATCTCTTTTAAATAGTTATTGAGTGTTTTTTTGCGATCGCTGACAAATTCAAGAGCATTTTTCCTGTATTTAGCACTCTCTTTCATATTATTTGTATTAAGAAAAAACTTTATTTTCAATACTAAGTCATTACCTGTTTGCACTTGAAATGCAGCCTGTTTCTCAATCATTTCATCGGCAATATTTTGAAAATTACTCATATCTGGTCCAAGTAAAATAATGTTATCAAAATATGCGGGCTCAACTAAGTTATGGCCTCCTCGTTTGAATGAGCCACCCACAAAAACTATAAAAGCTAGGCTATAGAATAGTCCCAATTCGCCAAAACTATCAACTATAAATAAATCATCATCTAATGAAGGTAATGGTTGATTTGACCTAATTGAAAATTTAAGACCTAATGTATTGCATCGGGCAGCTAGTTCATCTCTTCTTTCTGGGTGTCTAAGAACTATAATAGGAAAATAGTCGATTTTAGTTTGTTTGAACTTAGTAATCACTTGCAATGTGACATCTTCATCTTCTTTGTGCGTACTTGCAGCAACAAAGATTTTTTTATTACCAAATAGATTTTTAAAGGATAAAAATGTTTGCTGATCAACTTCTAATTCCTTATTGGCAAATTTCAAATTGCCGAAATTTATTGGATCACTACAGCCTAATTGTTGATATTTGTATAAATCTGTTTTGCTTTGTACTATCACTTTCTTAAAATTATCGATTATTAATTTAAAAAGCCATTGGTGACTTTTCCATCTTTTATAAGACTTATCAGATAGCCTTGCGTTAACAAGAATCATATTACATTTACTAGCTGACTGGGTAATTAAACAAGGCCACAGCTCAGATTCGATAAAAATTCCAAGATCTGGTTTCCAGTGATTAAGAAATTTTCTAACCACAAAAAAATTATCTATTGGAGTAAATTGATGCGAGGCGTTTGAGGGAAGAGATTTCTCTAGAATCTGCGCAGAGGATAAAGTTCCTGTAGTTACTAGGAAATTATATTTAGGATACAAAGCAGACAAAGCTCTAATCAGAGTGATTGCAATCATAGACTCGCCGACGCTAGCCGCATGTATCCATAATAATTTGCCCTCTAATCTGTGTTTACCCGCAAATCCAAGCCTTTGTTTAAATGAGATCCAGTTGTCTTTTGCTTTTATTATTCTTACAAAAAGCAACAATATATATAAGGGTAAAAGCAGTAGATTGATTGCATTATAAAATACTATGGTAAAATGTTTGTTCACAATAATGTCTCAGCCTTATAAGATAAATTTAATAGTTCATTTTCTAATAAACTATCATCATTCGCTACATTTCCAGACAATTTAATCGAAGTTCCAATTGTCACAATAATTTTTCCAAAAGGTTTAGGCAATATCATTTTATCCCAACTATTTAACATAAAATATTTTGTTGCCATACATGAAATAGGAATTAAAGGTTTGCTATATTTATAAGCTATTTTGGTAATAGTACTATTTATTTTATGTACAGGGCCTCTTGGTCCATCAGGGGTGATTACTATTTTATTACCTAATTCAAGGGAATTGATAATCGATCGAACTGCGCTGGTGGGATTTCTATTGGTAGATCCTTCTATAACTCCATAATTCATTGCTCTAATAACATCTGTGATTATTTTTCCATCAGTATGCAAAGAAGCAAGAGCAAAAACGTTATCGTATTTTTTAAAAATATGCATGCCAAATGCTAAACGGTTGTGCCACAAAGCAAGAAGTACGCCGTCTAGAGTGTTGAATTTTTTTTTAAGAGTGGGGTCTGTCCATATAAACTCCCATTTAGAAGTTAAATAGACAAATTTCAGGTAAATATAAATTGTCCAAACAATAAACCAATGAATAAATCTACTATGTTTTAGAAAATGTTTGAGGTATTTTTTTAACATTAATTTCAAAAAGTCTAAGTTGTTTTGAGCTGAGAGATTGCGTGAGCCATTCTGTTGCAAGCTTCTGTCAAGACCTCAGCGGAGGTGGCATAAGATATTCTAAAATACCCTTCTAGCCCGAATGCTATACCCGGGACAACTGCAACATTAGCTGCTTCAAGTAGGTAAGTGGCAAGATCAGAACTTGAGTTAATTTTGTCTCCCTTAGGGGTAACTTTACCAAATAAACCTGAGCACTTAGGAAAAAGATAAAAAGCTCCCTCAGACTTATAACAGGCCAATCCCTCAATTTCCCACAGCATAGATAACACAAGATCTCGTTTTTTCTGGAAATTTTCGGTATTAGTTTTTATATAATGTTGTGGCCCTGAAATAGCTTCAAGGGCAGCTATCTGACTTATTGATGATGGATTTGATGTGCTTTGCGATTGGATAACATCCATAGCTTTAATTATGGCCTTATTACCAGCGCCATAACCTATTCTCCAACCAGTCATCGAGTATGTTTTAGATACCCCATTTACAATAAATATTCTCTCTTTTAAATCGGGGGCAATGGTAGCAAGGGTAGTAAATTTAAAGTCATCAAACGTGATATGCTCATAAATATCATCACTCATTACATGTAGATGTGGATATTTTCTAACTAACTCTGCAATTTTTGTTAGATCTTGCTTGGTGTAGGCGGCTCCGCTAGGATTACTCGGAGAGTTCAATATTAACCATTTGGATTTTTTTGTTATGGCTTTTTCAATCTCTTCCGTAGGTGCTTTAAATCCATTTCTCATATCAGAAGATACGAAAACAGGAGTTCCTCCAGCCAGTAGCACCATATCAGGATACGACACCCAATACGGGGCTGGGATAATTACCTCGTCACCTTCGTCAATGGTAGCCATAAATAAATTGTAAATTACCTGTTTGCCACCTGTGCTGACAATTACTTCGTCAATTTTATAATCTAATTCATTTTCGCGTTTAAATTTTTCGCAAACAGCTTTTCTGAGCTCTGGGGTTCCAGAAACCGCGGTGTATTTTGTGGCTCCGTTTTTTATACCTTCAATAGCTGCTAGTTTTATATTGTCTGGAGTGTCAAAATCTGGTTCTCCTGCAGCAAGTGATATAATATTTATACCTTGCAACGTCAGCTCTTTTGCCTTTGCAGCAATGGCTAAAGTTGGAGAGGGTTTTACAGTCTGGAGTCTTTTTGCTATTAGCGACATAATTTCGTGTCTTGTATAATCATAATATGTTTGAACTAGGATAGATTATATGAGAATATTCTTTCTAAATCAAATCAACATATTAAGATTTATGGGTAATAGTATATTTTCAAGGATAAAAAATACCACAAAATCTTTGGTGTCTATTATTTTTGAACTACCAACATTTATCAAAAATCAAATTCAGAAAGTAAAAAATGAATTTGTTACTTTAAGAGAAAAGCTTAGAAACGTTGCAGATAGCAATATGAAACTAGGTATTTATCACCTTAGAAGTGGTAATTATAGAGATGCTATTTTTAGATTTAAGTTGGTTGAAAAATATCTGGATCCCAATAATAAACTTGCTTACTATTGGTTGGGATGGGTATATTTTTTAAAACAGGACTATAAAAATTCAATAATTAATCTGCTCAAAGCAGGAAACGAAGATGATGTTAACTTATTGCAGTTTGTAAAATCAATTGATAATGTCCAATATGTACCAACCCCAATTCATGCGTTATATCGTGATATTAGAGCTAGTAACTTTATTGATAAGGTCCAAAGCGATACATATGATATCCCAAAGACCATTGTTCTTGAGTTAAATGAGGCTATAACTTCGTTACCTGAAGAATATAATATTTTAGAGCTTGGAAGCAATGTTGGGCTGTTGGGTTATGAAATTAGCAAAAGAATGCAAGAAGCGTTCTATTTAACGGCAACAGAAGTCTCTGCGGAAATGATCGCTCTTCAAACGACCTTTTATCCTGATCAAGAGGTGTATGATAAAGTACTGCAGATTTCAGTTGACGAATATCTTCTAAAAACCAAACAAAAATATGATGTAATTTGTAGTTTGGATGGGTTCGCATTTACCTCAGACTTCAAAACAATTTTTCAGAATGTATTTTCCGTGCTGAACGCCGGCGGTTATTTTGCTTTTGCAGTACGTAGTAGTCAAAATAATAATTTTTCTAAAAAGTTACTAGAGTTTAGTTACAATAATACACAATTGTTGAATGCTCTCAAAGAGTCTAGGTTTGAAGTTATATCTTCAAAAGAATTTAATCTGGAAATAAAAAACAATTACTCTATATTTGTCTGCAAGAAATAATTTTAAGAGGGGAATGTGGTAGTAAGGTTGGTCTCTAGAGCGCAGATAATTATTACTATTTGCTTGTTAAGTAATAACGCGCTTGCTTCTAAGGAAGAGGAAAAATACGATTACAACTATGCGAGTTTGAGTAATAGATGCCAAATATATGATCCATATGAATCTTTTAATAGAAAAGTTTTTACTTTCAATGCTATTTTAGATACATTTATATTAAGGCCCATTACAAAAGGTTATGGTAAGTTTACAAACGACTATACAAAAAATAGAGTTGATAGTTTTTTGAGCAATATTCGTGAGCCTCTATCTACAGTGAACTATGGGATACAAGGTAATGCGAATGGAGCTGGAAAAACTTTTTGGAGGTTCGTAATCAATTCTACGTTTGGAATAGGTGGGCTTTTTGACGTTGCTAGTAAATTTGATCTTAAAGCCGAACCGCAGACCTTTGGTAACACTTTGGCTAATTATGGTGTAGGCCAAGGGCCATACATTATATTGCCGTTTTATGGTGGGACGAGTGCTAGAGATTTAATGGATCCATTGGTACTTAATAACTACCTCAATCCAGCTAAGTATCCAATGCATAGGAGCTTTAAGAACGTATTGCTAGTCACTGGTCTCATTCATAATAGGGATAAGATCATGCCGTTTACTGACTATGTAAGTAAAAATTCCCCTGATGCATATATTGCTATCAGGGACGCCACACTCAGTGAGAGAGAGTCTAAAATGGTTTATCCAGAAGGGTTCAAGTGCCCTAAGGTTAACAAGTAAATAATATTTATGAAGAGAGCATACATTATGAAAATTATATCAGTGGTTTTATTGATAATAAGTTTTGCTAGCCAAACTGCTTACGGAGCATCTGAAGAAGATACTAAAAAACTAAGGGCGTATGTTGAGGCTCTTATACAAGAGGGCTCTGATCTAGTTAATGATAAAAGCTTATCTGAGAAAGATAAAAAAGTAAAATCTGGTGCTATGATAAAGGCCCATTTGCATTTAGATTGGATGGCGAAATATACACTGGGCCGTCATAGAAGAGCGATATCGGAAGCACAGCTTAAAGAGTTTGTTAAGGTCTATTCCTTGTTTGTTGTAAAGGCTTATGCTGATCTTACGACAAACTATAAGGGAGAGAAGGCGGTACTTACAAATATTAAACAGATAGATGACGATTTGTTTATTGTGAATAGTGAGCTTGTTAGACCAGGTTCGCAATCCTCTGTTAAAGTAGATTATTTAGTGCATAAAATTGAGGGTAACAAGAAAGATCCTTATTTAATCGGGGATATTATAACTGAAGGAATAAGTATATTGAATTCTCAACAATCAGAGTTTAATAGCGTTATTTCCTCGCATGGAATTGACTGGTTAACTGCAGATTTAAAGAAACGTGCTCAAAATAATGAGAATCTTGCTAAAGTTAAGAAGTAGAGCATCTCATTGATGTATCATATTCAACGTGTTTGCTATAACACATAGTCATTTTTAAATTCAAAGCGTGTTTTACTATTAAACGAACAATAGGTTGTGCTATTCTTTTATCCAAACTTGTGCGTTCAAACGTCCTAAGTTCTAAAATTAAACACACATAATGTATGTAGAATATGAGAATAATCAGAAATTTACTATTTGTTCTATTATCAATAATATCATTAGCAGTTAAAGCAGATATTTATTCAGCAGCAACAATAGAAGAGCTAAATAATAGCTTAATGGAATTTCTAGAAAAGCGTGCTGCAGGAAAGACTTTGGTAGTGTTGCCGCTGGAAGATTTTTTTGTCCAGCCTACTCATCCTGCTTTTTACGTTAAAGATGATAAATTCCAAGTTTTTATTGCCCGTGCTTCTAGCAAAGCTAAATTATCTCGCAGACAATATCTAAAAGAATTAATCCTGACGCAATATGAGCAAAGGTTTAGCGATCCCATGATTCCAGAATTTATTGGAAATTTACAACAAAAGAATGTCCCCATTATTGTAGTAACCAGAAATGTTTCCGGAAGTATAAATAAAATACCGTATCTGGAAGTATGGACGTGGCAATATTTATTTGATAAAGGCATTGATCTTTCGAAAAGTCCAATTGGGTCGAAGCAGATAATGTTTAATAAGAAATACAAGAAAATTAATGGAACATACCCCACTTTTTATAAAGGTCTGCTATCATGCAATTCCAGGGAGGGAGACAATTCTCCACAAAGTATTATCGCATATCTGCTATCGCAAGAATTAAAATGGCTGCCTGATGTGATATATGTAGTGGATAAAGAAAGGAATTATATAGAGTCTTTAATCCAACAATTTAAATCAATACGTTCGGATATTCAAGTTGAAGGCTTTATTTATTCCCCAGAGGTTAAAAGCAATACAGAGCTAAGTATTAGTGAGTTTTCAAAATTTTGGGAAGATTTAATTGTAAGACTCAATGCTGTAACTAGAAAAGAGTCAACCGCTACCAAAGAGGATCCATATGAGCAATAGAAAACACTCTATTTCCAAAGAAATTTGCGTGGTCTCTCTGTTACGCAGATCTATACGTACATTTGGGATTCTGCTGGTTCTGGTTCAGGCACTATGTCATAGCATGTGCTCTTTGGTAGCGAGTTTAAAAAGAGATGCAACTTTGTTGGTTTTAATGCTATTAATATTCAGTAGTAGTGTTGCTAATGCAGAATTTACTGCTACTTACTCGGTGAATTCACCTGTTATCAAGAAGATTGAAGAATGGGTTGATAAACACACTATAGTTTTTATTGAGATCGACGATACCTTGATAATGCCAAAATCTCTTATGTTTTCATTTGATTCTAATCCTTATAGATTATTCATAGATAACCTGATTTCTTTGGGTGAGCGTATGCCTGCCTATAAGGCTAGTGTAGCTGCGTGGTATCAGCAAAGGCAGGTCAAGTTGGTAGAAAGTGGGTGGGTCGATTTTATCAATAGGCTTAAGGAAAAAGGAGTTGCAGTATATGGAATATGCTCAATGCCCCTACATCTACTTAATATTGAAGAGAAACGTTACATTGAAGTAAAAGACTTAGGCATTACTTTTTCTAATGCTATAAACAAGCAAGAAGACTTCGTGATCGAAAAAAAAGAGGCATGGTTCTCACGGTTTTATAAGGGTATAATTTTTACAGGGCCTTATAGCAAGTCCCATACATTAATAGAGTTTCTGCGCATCACTAACGTCCCTTCAAAAATGCTTATAATTTCCAGTATAAATCAAGAAGTTAAAGCTATTGATAGTGAGCTGAGAATTTTTAATATGGATTATTACAGTGTTCAGTATCTGGGAGCTCGAGAAGTTCGCGGCAAACCAGATGAGCAGTTAGTGAAATTACAACAGCAAGAATTAATTCAAAATGGTAAATGGCTTGAGGATGATGCAGCGAAGTTGTTGCTTCCATCTCTGAAGCCTGAATAATTTTATGAATCCAGCTTCTTGCTTGCGCAAATTCTTGGCTGCATGTTTTTATCCAACTAATTCAGAGGATTGGTATAAAAGCAAAGGGTATGGCGGCGAAGATGAGCAAGAACAATTTTCTCAATTTTTATCCAGCCAAACTCACGAAGAGTCGTCATTTTACGATGAATTCAAGTCTCTCGATTTAAGAAGACAATTTATTCAATCTGGTGGATATAAGCTAGATTCAGTATTATTAATCCCGCAAAAAACCTTCAGTTTAACAAGAAATAGTGAGAATTTATATTTTGTATTTTTTCAAGGTAGAGGGGAATTTTATGAAAGCCGCTTGTTGTGCGCCAGGTATTTTAGTCCACCCCTGCGCCAGAAGAGAAGTCCACTTCATACTAACTTTTTTGCTGCACTTTGTCATCCTCCATTTTAAATTTAGGTATAAAGTTTTTTCTATAAGAATCC
>Ga0214196_1000054_pt1 | contig 46119 bp, 46 predicted proteins | sample TroBogEpilimnion_38_FD_153034 | JGI IMG/M metagenome (GOLD analysis project Ga0214196, IMG submission 153034) | Freshwater microbial communities from Trout Bog Lake, WI - 25AUG2008 epilimnion | ecosystem: Environmental > Aquatic > Freshwater > Lake > Epilimnion/Euphotic zone | place: Trout Bog... | reverse complement strand
GGAAGGTTTAGAGACTGCCCTTTCGGTTAAGCAGGCACTGGGTGAGCATAGCGAGAAGAAGGGTATTACAAACGAGGTGCAGATACTATGCTCACTTGGAATAAGTAATATCAAAAACTACAGGGCAGGGAAAGGAGAAAAGATAATTATTGCCGCTGATAACGATGGAGAGGATTCAATAACAGGTAAGACGACCCTAAATGCAAAAGTCTTATTGGAAGAGAAAGGGGCATTTGTAGAGGTAGTAAAACCTAATAAGCAAGGCGATTTTAACGATTTACTAAAAGCTGGGGATAGCAAGCTGATTAATAGTTTATTTGCTCCTGCGATAGCCTCTCATAGTGCTAAAACACTACAGGAATACGTTGATGCTAAAGCAGAGATTAAGCCTGTTACTCTTGATGAGAATGATAAGGCCAATTTAGCTTATATTGAAAAATATGATTTACCACAAGAGGTTATAGTTGATTCTTATAGAAAAGGTGAATTACAAGGTAAGTTAAAATTAGAACATATAAGAAAAGGTTTGGAGCAAGCCTCCAATCATTTTAATAATAACAAGGAAATTCTAGAAGAAGCCAGAAGCTGGGGATACAAGGCAAGCGATAAAGATATAACCAAATCTTTGGTTGGTATGGATGAGAAGTACTCAAAAGAGCATTGCACTTATATCAGGAACAGTGCTTTGAACAAGTATTTTACTGATAATTTAAACCAATTTGAAGAGCAGAAGAAATCTAAGTTTAACCTAGAATCATTAAAGCCTATTATGGTTGCTGAACAGGGATTTTTAAAAAAAACTTACGAATCTATAAAATCTCCTATTAAAGAACAAGGCCATGAAAATCAAGAATATCTACAGGCAGGCCAAATAGCGTTAAAAAAGCCTAAAATATTAGAAGAAATATTTGGTTTTGCAGAGAAATTAGCAGTTAGCGGAACAAGAACAGAAGAAAGTTTATTAAATGATTTGAAAAATACAACTGATTTAAAAGCTAGCCATGAAAAAATGGGCAAAGAACTTGAAACTCACCTTGCCAAAGAGGCGATACGTGATGTACAGCGTGATAGTCTGAAATATCTTTTAGAATTAAGAGAGGCAAGAAAATTATCAACTCCTCCAGAGCAACAGAATGAAAATTGTGATAAAACGCCTAATTCTATCATGACCCCTATTAGGCCTCGTGTGAAAGAACCCTCAAAAATGTTGATTGGCGATGATAGAGTTACTAATCAGCATATCATCGATAAAACTCTAAGAAATTTTGACGGTCCATTAGCGGATTATGTGGTGCTTAAAAAAACTATTGCTGATTTGCAGCGCTTTGGCAAACCAGAAGAGTTAAGAGATGGTTTAATATTGTTTAAAGATAAAGGTATAAAGGCTTTTTCATGCTATACAAGTACTATATCTAGCAATAATATCAGAGATAGTATAAACAAAGATTTTAGTAATATTTTAAAAGGCAAAGATCTTGAGCTAGTAGATGGTAGTAAGTGCAGTAATAAGTCAGAATACCTTATTGCACTTAGTAAGGATAAGCAAATTATGAGGTATATTGAACCAAGATCTGATATAGGTAAAGAAATACAGAATCAACAATCTATCCAAAATGAGAAAACTAAGGATTATGATTTTGAGAGATAAGAGTCAATTTTGAGGTATCATAACTAGAAGAGTTTCTTTTTAGGAAAAATTTTAGAAGAAAAAAATTGGGTATAGAAATACGACAGCGCAAATATAAATAGGACGCCTTTGACATCTGGAATTGGTTTTGTTGAAGCTTCAATACATAGGATAGTTACTGTTGTTAACACGAAGGAAAAAATAATATTAAATGTACATCTCATTTTGTTTCAATCTTTGATTATAAAATTCAGAATAAATAATAATATATATTTATAAAGTTATAAATATATAAATGAGTCAATCATAAACTTTTCAGTTGCGAATGAAGCCCGAAATTACCATTGTCCGCTGGGCAATACATCTAACAGATACGGCCTTGAGAGTATTGTTTCTTTCAAAACGTACCTTTTTACAAAGATGTTGCTGATACCCCAAGTGTTAACAAATTTTAATCCCGATGTCCCAAATACCCTAATTCTTAACACCGGTCCTAAATTAGGAAGACTGTAGCACAAGAAATCATACTCCTCTGAAAGCTCGTTAACATCAGGGTTATAGGGGAATGATTTCGCTTTTCGCACGTTCCGTTACGCTGGGCCAAATTAAATATAAAAATTATCAGGTTTTCCAACTAACTTTAATGCGTCTTCAACCAAATAAATACCTATATCAGTTATATTGTTGTTAGCTAGGTTTAACGTTGTCAATGCATCTAATTTTTGTGCATATCTTGCGATCATTGTAACACCAAGGTCTAAAAGATTATTGTTGCTCAAATCAATTAATTGAATTTGACGATTAATATTAAATGTTTTACCAAACTCGGCAGCAAAATAAGGATCTAGTTGATTATGATTTAAGTTAATATTTTCTAGCAAGTGCGATACTTTTAACAATTCAACAAGTGGCTTTACCGTTGAATAGGTCAAATTATTGTGAGTTAGGTTAAGTGTAGTTAAGGAATTATTTTCTATCATACCCTTAGTTAAAGCCTTTAAAGATGTATGATCTAGTCCTATGTTATTTAAACTTAGTGATATTAAAGTTTTATTATTCTTTAAACCGTCTGCAATAATTTTTAAATGTTTGCTGTTAATTTCTTGATGACTGATATTAATATCAATTATTGTATCATTCATATTAATGATTTGAGACACACAATCAATACTAGAACCTTTTAAATTATTGTTGGTTAATACTAACTTTTTCAAATTTGTATTTGTTGAAATAGCATACCCAATAGCATTTAAAATATCATTACCAGAGTTAATGTGGTTAGCTATTATTAGCTCCTCAATACTAGTGCTGAAAATAATAATTTCCTCTAAAGCAGATAAATCGTTGTCCAAATTCTTGATATTATTGATTTTAAGGCTTTTTATTGAATTATTTAAAGCTAATGATTCACTCAATAGCTGCCAAATATTATTTTTAATTTCAATATTTTCTAATTCAATAACTTCTACAGAAGAATTTGTTATTAATGCGTTTTTAATGTTTTGTAATTCATTTGGTGTAAAGTCACTATTGAAATGCAACGCATTCAACAAAGTGATTTTCTCTTCTTCAATTAAATTAATTACTTCTGTTGCTTCCATCAGTTTTTTGATTGTTTTTTAATTTTATTAACAGTGCTTTCTTAAGATTATGTTCTTCAAAAACCTTAATCTTGTCATTATTATTAATAGGGTGATCAATACTTGAGCCTAATTGCCCATCCCCGCTAAAAGGTATATTAACAATTGTGGGAGTTGGAAGAAGCTCTTTTTGATCGATAGTTATCTTTTTTGTTACTATTGCTTGGGTAGTTCGAGCCTGTAGTTTCACCTTAAGCTTGGTGATCGGGTAGTTACCACAAAGTTTCACAAAACAGCTATTGGGTTCTAGGTTTTTGATTTCATCGGGTAGCACTAGCCTTTTCATCCTTATTGATGAATTGATATTAACCCCATCACGTATAGTATTAGATCCGTACGATAGACTTTCTTTGGTTTCGTCTATTTCTATTTCGCCAAGTGATTTTGAGGCGTATTCGGCTATAGTATTGTCACCAACTGCAAAGAAAAACTTTGTCCGAAATAAATCTAACAATTCTTGCGAACTAGCAGGTCCATATATTCGCTCCAACTGGGCGATGTTCTGAATTCCTGCTACCATACAAGCTCCATATTTTCGACCTTGGGCTAGAACCATAGCAAGTGAAGGTATTTTTTGCATAGCCGGTAGTTCATCCATGACAAACCACATTTTTTCATTCTCTCCTGAATGAGGACGATCTAGCATACCTTTAATTGCAATATTTGCCCATGCCGATAGCAAAGGTCTTAAAGTATCTAGATCATTAGGTTTAATCGAGACGAATAACCAACCTTTCCTGTTTTCTCCATTAATCCAGTCTTTAATTGAGAAATCACCTTTGTCTTTTAAATATTTCAATTCTTTTACTTTGCTAGCTAAGGTGGATCTAACAGAAGCAGTTCCTTTTTCTGCTTCTCTAGAGACATAACCGGCCGCATCAGTATCTGAAAAATATTTACAAAAATCTTTTAAGTCCGCTCTATTAATCACATGGAGCATTGATTCAATGGATCTTGCTGTTTCTTGTTTTTTTAAAGCTTCTACTAATACGGTTCTTGCGGCATCTTCCCAATAGCGGTCTGTCTTAATTGATTCTCCGTCAACAAAGGCGGCGGCTAAGTTGTTGTATTCCTCATCAGTACGGCAATCATTCCACGGTAACCAACTGACGCTATTTTCAACAAGCGGGTTAAGGATTAAATCACTTTCATGATTGTAGAAGCGGTCTACGAATTCACCGGTAACATCAAAAATAATTGCTCTGTCACCACTCTCCCTAATTTGAGGTATCAACTCCTTTAACATATTAGTTTTTCCAGCACCTGTTGTGCCAGTTAGTAATAGATGTTGGGTTTCTGAATCTTTAACTAGTGGTAGGCCACTAATGATAATCTTCGAAGCTTCTTTTTCTCGTCTTAAGATTTTCGCAAGTTGTTTTGGCGTAACTAAATCACTACCACGTAATTTTCTAATTCCTAGAATACCACCGCCCCTATAAGTAAATAATATTAATGCAAGAGAGCATCCTACTGCGAAACTAGCAACTACCTCAAAAAAAGCATCTTGCTTAATCCATAATGATACTTGGTTAATACTTGCTCCGTAAGGCATTACTTTCCAGAACAAATAATTATATTCTTCAGCTCTCATATGGACAAAATGTCCTTTATTGATCGAATAGAAATCTATCACTATCTGGTGTTTGCCATAGAAAAACGCACCAATGCTTAATTTAAAATCAACATAACATTTTATAATAAAATAGTAGATTGTTTGAAAGGTCGTATGCTGACTAAGACGAAATACGATTAATCCAAATATGCAAGCAAGACCAAAGAAACATATGTTCTTTATACCTTGCATAATCATCCGCATATTATGCGCCCATAATTGCGCTCCTCTTGTGAAATTGCTGTTACTTGCTGATGACATGTTGTTTTTCTTGCTTATTTAATCTTGGTTATTTCTTCTGGGCTAGGAAGAAATTCTTTTAAATTATCAGGGAGTTTTTCGGTTAGTTTAAACTGCGACACTCCCATCGGTTTGTTAATTCCCTCAATTGCATATTCAACAGTTATGTTTTTTTTGTCTTCACATAGAATTAATCCAATAGTTGGGTTATCAGATGCATCTTTGATTTGTCTGTCCATTAAATTAAGATAGAAATTCATCTTTCCAGCGTATTCAGGCTTAAACTTTCCTGTTTTTAGTTCAATAACTACGTAACATTTGAGTTTGACATGATACATCAGCATGTCTAAATAATAATCTTCATCATCTAATGTCAGATGATATTGATTACCCATAAAGGCAAAGCCCTGTCCAAGCTCTAATAAGAACTTTCTAATATGATCTATTAATTTCTCTTCTAACTCACGTTCATGGAATTTTCCTTGAATATCCAAAAACTCTAAATTATAGGGATCTTTAATAATTTCCTTTGCTAAATCAGATTGAGGTGCCGGTAATGTGCTTGAGAAGTTATTTATACTTTTACCGTCTCTTGCATATAAGTTAGTTTTGATCTGAATATTCAATACATTACGAGACCAACCATTTTCTATTGTTTTTTGGATATACCAAAACCTTGCTTCTTGGCTTTCTATATCATAAAATATTTTTACATTATGACCCCAAGGAATTTGGTCAACAGCCTGTTGACTAATTTCCTTTTTAGTATAAGTTTCTGCAAACTTCCGCATATATTTGAGGTTTTGTGCAGACAAGCCTTTCATTTCAGGAAATTCTGCTCTTAAGTCTTTAGATATATTCTCGATTACTTTTGTTCCCCAACCTTCTTCTTTTTGGCGCTCTAATATCTGATTACCAATATTCCAATATAGGCTTATCATTTCCTTATTAACGGATAGATGCGCACGTATTCTAGCTTGGGTAATTTGTGTTTTTAAAGATTGTAATAAACCTGCGTACGATTTTGTGTTTACTTCTACTGATTCCATGAGATTTTATTTTTTAATTTTTAAATTGTTGATTTATATTAAGCATATTTTTGCCCCCATCTCATTACCACTTTGTAGGAATATTTTATTTGGTGATCTGGTTTTGATGAATGGTAGTTACAAATAGCAGCGTACCAAGTGCCATGTTCTTTTTTTAAACGTAGTAAAAACTTAGCAGCATACTCTATATTCCTCTTAGGATTTAACATTTCTTGAATATTTGCAAAAGCATTTGAATGCCAACGATAATTCAGTTGCATCACTCCTACGTCAATGTTTCTGATACCATTCTCCCTAGCGTCAGAAATTACTTTTAAAGCTTCATTATTATTCGTAGCAATTACAGCTTTACCTGCAACATTGATAACATGGTTGTTTATTCCTGATTCCACAAAAGCAATTGCCTCAAGTAATCCACTTGGAATTCCGTATTGCTCTTCAGTCGCTTGAATTAATCTCTTTATTTTCCCTTGAACGTAGCTATTTGATGCTAAGGCATTATTGCTCGCCATGCACAAACAAATAACTAGAAGCAAAGATTTAACTCGCTTTTTAATCATCATAATATTCTATTTTTTCTTTGAAATTTTCGATTTGTTATTCTAGTGAGCTACGAATCAATCTTACCCTTAATTTATTGGTGGATTTTCTTTTTATTTGTTATCTTTATCATCGTCTCTTTTTCCTTTATAGAGGACATTATATTCTTCAAAACAAGCTTTGAAATTTCCTACTGTAATTTCCTTTGCCAATAACTCCCCATCACCATTATTCTTATAATGAGTATAATCAATTTCAGGATTTTCGGCGTAGATATACCAATTATTTAAATCTATATTTTTAGCACATGTACCAGAAAATGATACTGTAGAAGACGTTCTGACAAAACAAGTATCAGGGGTTTGCATAAAAGCATAATTGACCTTTACCGTGTCATTTTTTGCACCATACATTACTGTAAGGAGTACTTCTTTGACATTCTTATCTATAAAATCAGTATTATGTTTTAAAATATAATACCAATTCTTTTTTAATAGATTTTGTTTTATAATAAAACTATCGCAATGTGTGATTCCGTATTCATGAAAAGCGTTCAATAACTTTTGCATACCATCTAATTGTTTAGTATCTTTAGCCCATGAGTTAGTAGAAACCCCAAGAACAAACACCGTTAAAAACATCTTTAATTTAATATAATCTATCATTTTAATTCTATTTTTTCTTTGAAATTATTGATTTCTTATTGTAATGACCTACGTGCACTATCATAGCTTTCGCCGTCAAGTCCATAATTATAACCAAAAGCATAACCAACTTTCCAAGCTTCATCTTGCAAAGCTTTTTGATATTCCTCATCAGAAGCAAAAGATTCTCTTTTAACTCTCTGCTGAACATAATCAGCATAGAAATTTACACCGGTTCTAAATCTTTTTTCTAACTCTAATTGAAGTGGCAATTTAATATTATCCAACTTCATTTCAGCAAGTTTTGAACCTCGCTCACTCTCCGGAAATTGCGATAAATATTCTTTTTTTTCTAAGGCTACTTTTTCTTTTAAATTTCTAGTTTCACTTTTGTATTTCCTCCAAGGGCTACTTGCAACTGCTAAACGTGTCTCGAACGAACTCTTTACATAATTTTTTAATCCATCTGCATGCCCCTCTCTAACCCCTGATAATATGTAAGATTTAAAAGTATGATAATCATTATCATTCATGCTATGAAGATATATAAAACCGCCTATTATTGCGCTAATCATTAATATTCTTGGGATTAAATATAAGCCACTTAAAGCTATTAGCCATTTCTTATATTTTACCAAAAAACTTTGTGGTTGATCCTGATTGCTCATTATACTAATCATTTTTATTTACTCTTTTTATTGTCATCTCTTTCTATACCAACTATTTCACCGGTATCGTTTCCTAGTTCTCTAAGCACCCTTAATCCTGTATGGTTTCCGGTGAGCGACTTAAAGTCTTCTTTCTTCTCATTGATCTTTTCTGTGGTCTTGTACGATTCAGTTCCTTCAACTCCAAGTTTCTCATTTTCCAAATTCTGCACGATCTTTAATTGCTCTGGATTCAGATTGTTTTTTAGAGTTTCCTCTACAGGTTTATTATACTGCAAGTTGGGATTATTTGTTGCATTACTGACTACTTCTTTCAGTGGTTTTTCTTCGCCTGTGGCATCCTTGACAACAGCTTGTTCCCTGATGTTTTGAGCGTTTTGTTCGAATTTGGATTTCAAGCTATCAGGAGTTGGGATCTCCATATTTTGGACTGACGGAGCATTTTTTTTGATTCTTGATACGTAAGCCTGATATTCAGGGCTTTTAAGTGGGTCATTAACCCTGACCACATCTTGCCCAATTGCTTTTGCTTCTTCCGGATGATTTGTTACCCAACGTTGTGCATGTGCTTTGCTTGCAAGTTCCGGATTTCTTGCCATTACCTCATTTAAGAATGCATCATTCAAGTTGCTGTTGATTGCTCCTGAGTTATGTTGTAGATATGACAATTGGTTGCCATAAGTTTCAACATCTTGAGCGGTTTTAGCGATTTCTTTGCCGATTGACTCCTGCTGGTTTAAGTTTGACCCTAGGCTCTCCCCAAGTTTCTGGTCTTGGCTATTATTCGTGGTGAAGTTTTGAGTTTTTGCAGTAGTTTTGGCTTTCTCCATGAAATTATCAAATGTTTGCCTATCCTGCTCACTAAGAGTTTTGCGGATATCTTCGGTGTTTGCAGCGTTAGTACCCGTGCTCACGCCTGAACCCCAAAAACTTGCGCCTGCTGTAACATTTGATTGCGTACCTGTTGATTGACCTTTAGTAACATCAGTTCCTTGTGTTAAGGTTTTTCCGTCTCCAACTACCTGTTTCATGGACGCAATCTCTGCATCCGATATATTATCACTTTGCACCGTGCCGTTAACAAGGCTTTTTGCAAAATCGATGCTTTGAGCCTCGGTGAGATTGCTGATTCTGCTATGGCGATCGGTTAAACTCGCTAGATTGCTTTGGGCGCTGTTGTAGGAGTCGCTCACAGTAGCGGTTTGCCCTTCCGTTCCCGTATGGTTATTAATTAACTGCGTTCCTTGCTCGGTTAAAATCACGTTTCCGCCATCCTGACCCATTTTCACGCTATTTGCACCGTCAACAACACTACTTCCCATAATTAGCGTCGGTGATACATTATGCTGTCCTTTGGTGGTATTGTCATATGAGGTCTGCTTCATTTGCAGATTACCGTCAGCCATTGCGCCGCCAATTGGCATTGCAGTGTTAGTATTGGCTAGTGCGCCGGCAATGCTGCTTAATGCATATGGGCTACCAAAAACTATTGCAAAACTAATTAAGGGTGTTGCCGAGATTAATGATTGCACAGTAGCATATTTCATCATGATTAATTCAGTAAATCCAGCTTGTCCAATGGCACTTAATCCACTAAGTCCCCAGCCGCCAATACTATCTTTTAACTGTATCATCGCTATTGCATGAATGATTGTATAGAATACCGGCCATGTACAAACCCAGATCATTAATTTAATTCCCGTATTAATGAATACCCATCCTCCGGGCAACATTGCAAACGGTAAAATAATAACAAATAACATCACCACCAAAGCTAGCATAGTTGGTTGAGCGGTCGCTGGAATCATTGCCTCGGACATTTCGCCGCCAATAATAGAACCCATAGATTGCTGGAACAATCCACGAGTTGCCTGCATTCTGATTAAATCCGGATATACTCTAGGATGACCAACTTTCTCACGCCAATCATCGTAAGATTCACGATTAGCATTGAGTATCATCGCTTGTTGCATCCAAGCATTAACATCCTCCGTTCCTTGTTCTAGATATTTAAAAACATCTCCTGTCATTGCTTTAATGTGTCTATTCATTAATACTTCATTTGTTGTTGAAATACCCAAAACAGCAGCAAATTGTTTCATTAATGCGGGTGCTTTGCTTTCAGTTGCAATTTCTCCTTTCAGCATTTTGCCAGCTTCTGTGCAAGTCATAAAGCTTCCAACAGATCCATCTTTATTTGTGGCTTTAATGCCAAGACGCTTTACAGGGTTTGTATCTAAGTACGCAAGTAGATCTACTGCTTTTTGCGCTTCTATTTTCTTACCGCCGAAATTTCCAATCACATATGGCAACATATAGCATTGACGCAAATATTCTTTGGTGTTTCGAAGAAGTATAGGGTCTTGTATTTGTATATCCCTTATCTTAGCTACCGCCTTTGCTCCATACAATATACCGCCCGTTGTAGAACGACCCGCATTAACGGGTAACATTGTTTCTTCAATTAATTTTGATAAACCATGTGAAATTTTCGTACCGACAGAAGTAAAAAACGAAATGCCAAACGGTATATTATCTATTTTGACTGGCGCATTAAGTGCTACTTCATCCTTAATCCACACTGTAGTTTTTGGTGAGAACAATAGAAAGAAAGCAATCATTGACGGAATCATCCAGTTTTTGCCGAGAATTGCTATATCAGCTTTAAACGTTGCTTTTATTCCGGCATATATGCCACCAAGTGTTAAAGCCATTGTACCAACCGGCGTTAAATATTTATTATCAGTTTCAAAAATCATTGCTACTGCATTAAATACGCTAATCAGTAAATCTCCGCCACCGTAAGTATAGATTATATATTCCATGTTCTTAGCCCCGCTCTCTTGCCATTAAATGTTTCCATATTTTGTCTGCTCGATCATTAACTCTATCGGCATCAACCATTACTTTTGCCCATTCTGTGCGAGCAAAAACCAATACATCGTCTAATTGTTTTTCATAATCCTTGATTATCTGGGCGGTCATTTGTTTGTTTTTTAAATAGTAAACACCTTTTTTAATCTCATTGGTTACTTTCTCCAAATGACTCACTAGCATATACCTAGCTATTAAATGACTATCCGGCTCTAATATTGACATACCGGAAACTGCATCAAGCATTAAATGATCAAAGATTAGAAAAGCTTGACCCAATGAATCCAAAAAGCCTTTGTCCTCTGCTGTGAATTCACTTGTTTGTGCAAGGATACCAGATACCAATGTTTTTAGTTTTGTTTTTGCTTTGCCTGAATAAGAATTAGCTTCAGTGATAGTGACGCTATTATTAATGCCAACCGTAAGGCAAGTAGCGTTATCGCAACTATACATACTAGTATTTGTTCCACCGTTAATATGAGCGTTCCAGCTCTCCGTATCATTAGCAAGGCTTGGATACGGTATTATTATTGTGTCCCTAACAACAATAGTCCCAACCATTGACATTAATTGCTCATGCATCTCTCTTGGTATACCAACGGCAGTTGCGGCCTTTATAAAGATATTGTAGTTATCCATCATTATTTCAGGGTCTTCCTTTTGCTTCGCTTCTACCGCCGCTTTTTGCTTTAAGAAATTATTGCACTTCTTCCGCTGACCGCCCAGATCAACAGAACCATCAGAATTGGCCATTTCTTGACATACTGTTTCATACATTGCAGAGCTTTGAGGGGTCAGGGCAGCAAATGCGGCTTGTACGGTTTTGCATTGCCCAAGTCCATGTTGACTTAATGACATTGCTAAATCACGCAAAGTTGTCAATGTTTGTTCTATTTGAGGTGCATAAGTCTTTAAGCCCAAATGAAAACCATACGCCACAACATCAGTTCCTATATTATTTGCAACGTTAACTATCTCCCCGCCGGAAATCATTGAGAACGATCCTAAATAAACATCTATACCACCACATCCGGTACTCAAAGAGGGGGGAGTTATAGATAATGGATTAATAGCTGTGTTTTTGGTTCTAACAGCCATTCCACCACCACTATAATAACCGGCCGATGCATCTTGAAAATTGCCAGGAGCGGTGGTATTAGTATGCAAATTTTTAAATACATCGCCCAAAGCCCAGCCCATAGCATGGCTTGCACTTAAAGAAATGCCCAAAAACATAATTAATGCTACCAGCTTTACCGACTTTAAAATAGTTTCCATTAAAACAACCTCTTTATATGCTTATCAATATTCTTGATGTTAGTTAAAATCTGGTTAGCACTATTAATACCCCTTGCTATAGGAAATACTTCACGGCCATTACTTTTAATTAAATATAATAAAGGGGTTTCTCTAGTAGGATTGAAAATTAACATCTCACCATTGTCAGTAATTCCTTTGATCCCATTGAAATCCACACCTTTTTTGTTTGCAGCAAGTAACTGAAACCCGTATTTCCGGGCAAATTCCAATACTATCGGCGCAAATGCATGACAATGTGGGCAATCTTCTGATACTTGTAGAATCAAACCCCATTCCTGACTTAATTTTGATAGTTTTTGATGAATCTCTTGCTCTTCAATCTCTTCTTGAACTCTCTTATGCAAAACATTGCTATGTGCTTTCATATCCGTGAATTGACTACTCATCATCGCTAGCGCAACTCTTCTTTCCCCGTAAAGTTGTGCTTTTCGCATCATTTCTTTTTCTAGATACATCTCTGTTAGAATATTTTCGGTTGTTGGATTATCTAGTGCTTGGCGATGAGCTTTTTTATGCCTTTCTTGTAAGGAGCGGATATTCTTCTCATAAACAGGCAAGTCCTCTGCCGGCGCAGTTTGAGCCGTTTCCTGTTTTTGTGTGTTTTCAACTTTTTCTTTTTTTTGTTCCGGTTTTTCATTATACCAGTTAAAACCCTGTAAAGATTTAATGCGCTCATATCCAAAACTGATATTAAGGTTGATTAACATTAAGAACACAGGCACAATAATTATTAGAATTTTCATCTTTAAAAACCCTCTTGAAAAGTTTTAGGAACAAACTGATATGGAGGGACAATATCTATTCCATATCCCCGAATCGGACCGTTAGCATTATAGCGAGGATTGTTTATGTATTCTTCCGGACTCATACCAAAATTAGCATTCCATACATTCATTACGTCATTATGATAACCGGCCGCTTTCATATTATTTAGATAATTGGTGTACCACCTTTGTTTTTCTGCTTTTAACCTCGTGCGCTCATGCTCCAAATGTTTTGCTAAAGCCTGTTCCCGTTTAATACGTTTTTCCTCAGCAATCCTTAATTGTTCCTGCTGTCTTTTGATCTTTTCCTTTTCCAGGATTTTTTCCCGTTCCTCCTTTGCTCGTGCCTCTTCCGCCAACCTTTTTTCTTCTTCCTTCGCCCTGTGTGCTCTTTCTTCTTCCTCTGCTTTGCGTTTTAAAATATCTCTTTTCTCCGTGGGAGTAGTATTCATATGCTCTTGTTGTAGTTTCGGCAATTTCTTAGGGGCTATGCTTGGAAAAGTTTTAAACATATTGCTCTTGCCTTTAGCAAGCATTGCATCAAACAATTCTTCCATATCAAATTTGGAATAATCTAATCTTGTTAATTCTTCTAATGTAAGCGGACGACAATTTGGAGACTCACTACTACCCCAATCAATATTTAACTGACTTCTTCCCTGCTCGTGAAATATCCGAGCAAGTTTTGAGTTAAAACAACAAAAATTAGTCCTCTTAACAAGGCACATCTTAGTAATAGAGTCTCTCGTTTCGCAATATGTACCTATCATATGACATAAACCCTTGCCACGCTTTAATGCCAATCCTTTTTCCTCAGGACTGCAACTTGATAGTTTTATATCTTTACCCCAACCTTTATTTGCAGAACAACAATTAATAAAGCCAACAACCGCTTTATCACAGCCATTAGTTTTTCCGGCAAATACAGTAATAGGGTTCTTGCAGATTCCGCTACTTTCTTTATCGCAATCTTTTTGAGCTTCATTAATGGCCGCAAGATATGCTACATTGCCAAAATCTTGATTCTCTTCAATAGTTGGGGTATGACAATTGCCGCCAAGACAATAAATAGAGGAATCAGATAAAGAATAATTCATTTCTTTTTTTGTAATCGAGCAAGTAAAGTTTCTTTTCCACCTAAGACATATACTACCGATTCGATGCTCACACTCGGAATCCACTAAACGACAATTTTGTTTTGTTAAATGAGCGCAGCCATCTTTTGGTTTTGAGGTACATTCATAGCTAATCTTTTTACTCCAACAAGTGCGAGTTATGTCATATTTATCAAAAAACTTTTTAATTCCTTTTCTAGTGCAAGCTCTTGATGTTTCATAACATTCGTTTTCTTCAACTAATTTCTCCGCCGGAGTTGTTGCTACTTGCCAATATTCGCCCTTTTCAATAAACTTTGTTCGTTTTTCTTCAATGCTATAATGGAATATAGCTAAAACCTGGTTGTATATTAATGCTGCTAATTCATCCGCAGAATTTCTATACTTAATTGCAGGATTTTCAAAAGGAGAACTTCTTCCTTTTGAAGGTATAATATTATACGAACCAGTTAAAAAAATAATTATATTTTGCGAAGGCAAAACAATAGAACTAGCTGTTAAATTCCCTAAAGATTGACTAATTAATTCTTTAATATAAGTATGAGCTTCGCTACTATTTGATAATTCATATTTCAAGCCAAGCATCAGTTCGTGATCAGTAGTGTAGAAATTTTCATACAGCTTGTTCCAAAATCTAGTTGGCACATCTTTTGCCGGAATATTGATAGTTGTTTGAGGCTTTCTGATTATCTCTTCCTGCTCCTCTGCATCTAGAACCAGTTCCAAACCAACATCAACATTAAAATCTACTCCCTCGACACAACTCTTATTAATAAAGCTAGTAGTACTAGTTTCACTAGCACTTAAAGATCCACCACCGGTTTTTGCCATTGGGTTTTGTTCTATCTTCAAAGATTTCTTTAGGAGCGAGTTATCCGGATTAATCTTGTGCTGATTAATTGCATCCATCTTTTTTAATTCAGTATGTTGCAAGAATTCCCCAAGCTCGCTACTACGCAAAGCATTATTGCCTTCACTTGTCAAACTTGCATCATTTAATGAACCAATATTTGAAATATCTCCATCTTTCTTAATAAAGGTTTTTGCTTCATCAGGATTACCAAGAATTGTTACATTCTTAAACTTCTCTCTTTGATTAAAAGCCTTACCAACACCGCTTGCAAATACAGCATTGCTTGCGCTTATAGTTATTAATGTTAATATTGATATTATATTAAATATTCTCATGTGCTTTTGCCGCTCGCCTTAACTTCCATGATCTCTAGAGCTTTTTTCAATGTTATATGACCGCTGATTTTCTTGATTGTTTTGTCAGTATTAACTACCACCACCGCAGGTACTTGCTTAATACCAAACTGCTTAAAAAGATTTGGATTAATATCAATATTAATTCCTACTTTCTCCAGCTTTGTCTTGGTTTCTGCAAATCGATTACGACCAAACTTTTCACCTACAAGACCACGCATTACCAATTTTGCACCGTAGTGATTTGCCTCATTAAAATAACTACGCAGTGATTCATCATTAATTGAAAATGACACCAAGATATAAATGCCGGGCTCTATTTGTATTTCCTGCTTTGGCAAGGCAAAACTACTGTAGCTATTTGCTGTAGCTAATATCATTAATACCAATATTTGGAATAAGGTTTTTTTAAACATTTTTTTCATTTCTTATTTTTATTTGCTTTGTTTCCATCACTTTAAAGCACGCAACAATCCCTCTTGCGCCATATCAAGAAACTAAAATCCTCACCCCATACCGGAAATTCTCGTCCTGCTTGCCACAACACTTCTGTTTGACCGATACGTTTGCAAGAACTCATTTCAGGAATTGGATAAGTCATCTGCAAACGATACTGACTTTTCTTGATAATCGGCATTGGATATTTTCCGCACATAGCCGATTTGCCATAATAACCCCAGAGCATTAGCTCCCTATGCATCTTTGCCATGAATTTAGAAACCACCAGCTGAGCCGTGCCGACTCCCCCATTGTGATAAGAGGTAGTTCCGGAAAATGGATACATACAACCCTGACAACCGGCGCACCAAAACATGTAATCATTTGACAAACTAGTGCTTGAGGTTAGGCAATCAGCCACGCATGAAGCTGTTGTTAAAGGATTTGCAAACAACAAAGCTTCCGGATTTAATATGCTGGTCTTAACATCATCTCCCCACATAGGATCAAATTCAGTCAGATAAGCAACATCAACCGACGCTGCTTCTATACAAATAAAATCAAGCAGGATCTCAAGCCAATAAAGAACAGGGTAGATGTACCAATGAACATGATAGAAAGCCGTGCCTTCATCGCTCTTGACGCCTTTTTGCGGACTAGTCCCAAGTGAAATTCCGCCCAGACTAACCATACACATAGGCGATTTGGTCACGTCAATAAGACGCACCGGCTCCCAGAATCCAACAGGAATTCCCGGCACCGGCACAGGTATCCCGGGCCTTGAACAAAAACAAATAGGGTTTTTGGTGGATTTAGTATCAAAACCACCCCCACCAACTATTTTAACCCCGGCAAGTGTAATTGGAAATAAACAGCTCCAGCATACATCAGTAATAGGATTGACAAACTTTCCGGTACAACCTATTACGGCATTTGCCTTGTGCGGTTGATTGCATATAGAAATTATTATTATGCTTAAAAAGCTTAGCACCCACTGTTTTATTGTGATTTTAAGATTTTCATGTTGTTGAGAGGAGATAATCATATACTCACCTCACTTAACTTTAACAATAATCCATCTTGCTCAACCATAGCAGGAATTGCCTCTATTTTAAAACGATGACAAAGTATCCCGCCTTGATCAAAAAACACCGGACGTTTTAATTGCTTTGCAACTAGCATTGGCGCACCATTCGTTAAAACAATCTTGCCGGTTTTACCTGAAGCCCACTCCACTTGCTCTTGATCATCACCATCAATTAAAATTAATGACTCACCCCATTTTAACTTTTCAAGCGCATTTATACTTGTTCCAGCTGCAACAATCACCCTACCCTTATCATCGACAATATCGGTTTCTTGGGTGAAAGTTGGGTTGTATGTCCAGCTTCTATTAATAGTCGCTTTTGTTAAGTTTGGAACGGGTACCGGACGAAGTACTCTGGCTTTTACTTTTTCGGTAAATTCATTCTGTAACAGGTCCAGTGTTCCATCCTCTTTTGCAAGCTCCAACCTGCTCATAATTTCCTCAAGAAGACATTCCTCGGCTATGTTAAAAACTTGTCCATGCGTGCCATAATCTTTTATTATTGGTTTGGAGTTGGTTTTTTCCCTTGGAATGCTTGAGTTTTCTGCGCTAGTTCTATTGTTAATTAATATACCGGTTCCTACTAGCAGAAATGTTATTAATATCTTCACGTTAAGTTTTGCTTTTGAGAATGGTAGTATCAACATTAAAAGCCCCTTTCTGCTAATATGGTATTAATCGCTTCTACTAGGCTTAAGCCACTCTCCCTATGATTTTTGATTAATTGCTTGTCAGTTGGATTGGTACTCATTAAAAGCAATGTGAACGGATCTATTCTTAATTGGCAAATATCCCCATTAATACCGGGTGCCCACAGCGTAAACTCTCCATATTCTCCTTTTTGGGATTCTATCGATCCCATCCTGCGCATTCGCTCGTCATCCTTAACATAACTCTGAAATAACGGCAAACTTCGCATAGTAGTTAATGTGTCTGGATTCTGTTTCATTATCAGCTTAAAATCAGCTCCTGCAAAAATACTCATAGCTTCTTTTCCTAAATCATGAAAATCTGTAATTAATTGCGAAGCTAATACCACTGAAGTTTTATATTTTCTTACAATCCTCATATTCGCTGAAACAAACTTTAAAGCAGTTGGATTTTCCAAAGTCTTGGTAATTTCATCAAACATCAAAAGACTTGGCTTGTCCGTTTTTCCCTTAGCCATTTTATTGTTAATATGCGTCATCATTATTTGCGTCACAACCGCCATTAAATCAGGAAAGTTCCGCAAATGATCAGTTTCTATAACTACAATATCCGCATCCAATGTTACTTCTGCTTGACCTTGGAAAAATCCACCGTATGCACCATTTTTTGTATAGTTGAACAACATCCGTCCCAAATCATTTGCTACAGGATTATTCTCTTGCGCAAGCAACCAATCAGCTATGTCATCAATTTGTAAATCACCTCCTTTTTTATCCCAACATTTTCTTAAAGCCTCTTCCAAATTTGTTTGTTGTAAATCAGTTGTTCCGTGTTTTGGAGCAGCCATCGTAGCAAGAGTTATGGGAAAGCTTGCCAGAAAATCAGCTCTTGCTGCGCTAGAAACTTCATCATCACCGGTAGGCACTCCGGAAAAAGGATTTATTGAAATTGGATTGCTCGGATCAAACTCGATATAGTTTCCATCAAGCGTATGGCAAAGTTTTTCAAAACTTTTGCCGTAATCTAAGACAAAAACCTTGCCACCGACACCAAGTACCGACAACATCATTTCTTGCATTGTCACCGACTTTCCACTACCTGCAACACCTACGATAACAGCATTAGGATTACCAAGATTGCCACTATTTGTTGCCAAATGGGGCGTAAAGTCCGCTCCAAATTGAGAAAAAAACTTCAATTGCCCCCTTCGGCCGGTAAGCAATAAACCGGGAGCGTTTAAATCACCTTTATATTCACCAATTATAGGCATTAAGGCTTTGCTCTCACCGGAAACTGTTTGTTTGCCACGACCTATAACACTTAGTGCTACTCCTACCCCCGTTATGTTATTTTTAAAGAATCCTCTTTCTTCTTCAACCATACTCATGGGCATTGCAGTTAATACATGTGCCAAATGATCATATTTTGTCGGAATGAAATTCCAACCGTTACGGCGCATCATCCCGGCGTATCTTTTGGAGGCTAGTTTGACCTTTTCTTTTTTGCCCTTTAAAATAACATTTGTATGGATATGCACTACTCTCTCTCCATCTTGTAATGCCTTAACTGCTCCATCAATATCTGCTAGCTCTTCACTTAAATCAGAAAAAAACTTACCTATTCCGGATTTGATATTCTTTTCTAACGCCTCTCTCTTGGCAAAAATCCTAGCCCTTGCCATTGCTTGGTTCGGTAACACCCAGATACCAACATGGATAAAATATTCCGTATCTATATATTCACCCCTTCTTGCTTCATTCCCAATAAACAAATCCATCCAACCCAAACTCCATTTTGTCGGTCTGTTTTCTGCATCAAGCGCAATGAAACACTCATCATCTTTAAGATGTACAATGTCATTCTCCTCATATAAGGAAAAATCCCCCGGTAATATCTGCTCTGACAATTTGGCATATTGATTGACTGTTGTTCCGCCAAATGATTCCCAACCCCATATCTTGTGCAAAATAGATAATAAAAGTGTATCATTAACGCTTTGCGTCCAGAGACCTATACTTTGAAATGTCGACTTTAAAGCCTCGATTCTTTGGCCCATAGCTATTAAATCAGTTCCAAGATCCGGTACTGTTACTGAAATCAACAAATGAGAATCCTTAACTACCCCCTCTTCTTTTGCTTTTTTTTGTAGAAAATCACAACGTCTTTTTGCCATTTCCCTATAGATCTCTCCTTTTCTCTCCCTAGACCAACGATCCAAAAGAAATTTAACGTTGTTTGAGGCAATCAGTAGTATCTGTATTGACGCCCCATTCGGCAAATTCTCGCTATTTGCAATGAAATCAGCAATTTCAGTTTCAGCCGTTAAGTCCGCCCCAGGCATAGGGTTTGCTATTAAAACAAATCCTATGCTTCCACGATTGAAAAATAATCCGCTCTCTGCGTCGTATGACTCGTAAACAAAATGTGGAGATAGTCTTTCTCTTTGAAAATCAGGGTGAATATTTTTAGCAATCATTACATATAACCTGTCTTTTATTTTTTAATTTTTTAGATTTGTTTTGATTCTTATCTTCGGATTTCTTTGCATGAGGACCGAACATTCCCTCATCAGCCATTACTGATATTTCATACAAGGATTTGCATTTAAGCCCTTCTTTTACCGGGCAATCAAAATCCTTTTCGTATGGCCATAAAGAACAACCGCTTGTGATTATTGATATTGCTATTAACGTTGCTATATTTTTAAATGTCATTTCTCTAATCCTTACTTTTGTTATTTTATTTTTTAAAAGTTGCTTCCAGCTTCTTCCTTCTCCATAGCCTTTTTCATTTCTTGCATGGTTTCTTGAAAAGCTTTTGACTGCGTAGTTCTTGCCGGCGGAGGGTTATTATAACCATCTCTTAAATTCCCGTCTGATGATTGAATTGGTTCAGATTTAAATTCTCCGTTTAAATCAACACCATGCTGAAACACCACATCGACCTCTCTACCGGACGCTATTACTATCTGCGGTGACATTGAATTAAATCTTTCCATTACAAAATCAGCCATTTTTGAAAACGCATCACTAGCTCCACTTGCCATACCGCCTTTTAATTGCGATACCCCACTAAGAGCATTTTGCTGACCTGTTATCGGTGATATTGGAAAAACTCCTTTGGTAGATTGATTTTGCAAGAAATTGCTGAATCCACCAAGCAAGCCGTTTAACATAGCCATGCGGAGCATGTCAGATGATTTGTCTACTACCCTCCCTTTAACTCCATTTCTTCCATCTTCACCAACTATCCAGCCTTTAATCGGTCTTTCTACAATCTCACCGTTGTAATTCTCTAAACTTAAAGTTTGCAGGCGACATTTAGCACGCTCGCTTGACAAATCCCCACTACAATCTCCAATCAGGATAGCTTCTTTAATTTGCTCCGTGCGCTTGCCCTTACTAAATATTCCGGCATCAGTAAGACGCATAACTACAGGCTCCGGATTTGATTGACTATTGCTACCGGTTCCAACCACAACACCCGTCATTAATACCGCCCTTGAAAAAGTTCCGGATGTTATATAATCTTTGAAATTCTTCTTTTTTGTCCCATATTCCTTGGAAAACGAACCAAGCGTCTTTGTTAAGATTTTTCTGCTAGTAATTTGATTGATTTCAGGAGCGTTGGTTTTTGCTAAGCTTTCTTCTAATTCTTTTCTTTGTAAAATCTCTTGTTGGCGAGTCACTAACCCTTTTAATTGCAATAATTCTTCTTGTACTTTGATCACCTCAATGTTTTGTGTCTCTTTGATCTCTTCTAGTTTTTTGTTGAATTCTTCACTAGACATTTCAACTTTTTGCTCTACTTTTGCCGTCCAAACATCACGAGGGTCAATTGATTCTTTAACGCCCGTCATTTGTATATCTTCTTCAAACGGGATTGTACTTGTAGTTAACTGAGGTTGTTTTTTCTTCTCGCCCCCACTAACTACAAAGAGGATTAAAATAATTCCAATGAATCCGGCAACAAATGCAGGACGCTTTTTTAAAGCATCTTTTAAAGCCGATGCTTTTATTAAAAATTGGCGTTGTGTGTTTTTGTCAATCATCATTCTCTTAATCCTCTTTGTTAAATCAACATTTAAGCAGATATCGTCATTCCACCACTAAGCCATGTGAGATAAATACTTAAGCTAATACCTATGGTAACAATGATTCCTGTTAGTTTTAAGTTGCCCTTAAGTACCGACCAGATACCGGCAGCAATAGTTGCAGCCGATAATCCGACAACTTTAAACTTTCCGGACGCTATGTCACCAATCTTATCCAATTGACCTTCAAGGCTCGTAGCTAGGGTTACCTCCGGATACATGCAAAATATTACTGCAGCTGTAAACGCCAGCAAGGTGATAGAATCAGCGCTTACTCCACTATTATTTGCTTGTTGATTTAACCTTGGTTTTTTAAACATTTTTTTCTCCTTTGTTTAAATTAGTTATTCCCAGATTTGATTTTAAAAACTTTACAGGCTCTGGGGTTTTGCCCGTAAAACGCAAGGAGAAATCTTGCGTTGTTCCATGTTCACCGGTGATGGTTACGTATATTTTTTCACAGCTGTGTTTTTTTTCTATCTCCCCATTCTCCTTAAAATTTTCCTCTAGCTGTTTTGGCACAATGATCAAATATCCTTGGTCGTGTATCTTTAACTGGATATTTTCTTGCGGATGAATGAATACATCAGTGATTCTCTCGTCTTCAATTGAAAATCTTGTATATCCATGTTCTGAAATCACTATTTCAAAAGACTTCTCTTCATCTATTAAGTAACTATTATTTGATAGTTTGGTTTCAGGTTTTAATGCCTCATAATTCGTCTGCTTGATCGTGCTCTTAAACATCTCTCCCACTGGATGATCTTTTGTAGGCATTATCAATTCGCTAGTTTGTCTTGGCTCGGGGGAATTTTTGATTTGCTTAACTCTTGACCCTTTTCCTGCGCAACCGCTTAATGCAACACCGGCTATCAAAACTACGGAGAATTTTTGTAAATAATTCATCTTTTCCTTAATCCTCTTTTTAATTAACTTTTTCCTTAGGCAAAACATCTACTTCAGTAATGTTCTTAAGCAAAATCAACCCTTTCGCTGCTTCCTTGTATGAAATCAAATAACTCTTCTCTAATGCTATTTTCTCATTAGAGCCTGCAAACCAATAATGTAACGTCCCGGTAACAATTACTCCGCCATCTGCCATTTTTGTACTCTTTGTATAAAATGCTGAACTTGCATTGCTTCCCTTGATGAATGACATTTGCTTTGCAAAGAATTTGTTTAACTCATTGTTGCTAGAACTGATTTTTCTGATCTGTGCATGTTGCTCTATGATTTCATCAGGAGAAGTCGTAAACATTTCTCTTGCTATACTCCTCGCCCATGGCTTTAAATAACTTGGATATAATCTGGCATTGGAAATCTCCATTTTGTTATCTATATCATTGCTCGGAACAATGATCCATTTTTCTTCTTTACCAAAAAGAGCAAAGCTTTGTAGCAAGCACAAGATGCTTAAAACAACTGTAGTCATTAATAGATACTTGTTGTATTTAACTACTTCCTCCAAAGAAGCTGTTTTCCATTTATGGTTCATTTTCCTACCTTTTCTTTATTCAGCATTTTTGGATATGTACTTGGAGCTCTCAAAGCATTTTTTGAAATCAGGAAGCTTTTGATTTTAAAACTTTGTGCTAATCGTTTATATTTTTTGAATAAAAAACACAAAGTAATACCGCTAATTAAAAAACTACCGCCTAAGCGAATATTTGAATTATTTAAAAACACAATACCCGGCAATACACCTAAGCAAGCAACAAGCCATTCATCCACCGTTAAACCAAGATATTTTATTGGTCTTGATACCGACCAAAATAAACTTTGTTGGTTGTTTCTTCTCATGTTTTCCTTTAGGGTTAATTTTTATCCTTTGATTAATTTGATTTATTTATGCAGGGATTCCCTTGAGCAAAGATTTTACCAGAATATTGATTGCGTCCTGATGTTCCCTATTAGCAATACGCCTGAAATTTCTTGCTACCTCAATACAAAGGCGTTGATTTTCCGTTTCCAGCGGGACGTTATCAGCTGCTTTAAAACCTTCGTAAAAATATGATATTCTCCGATCAAGAGCCTTAGCGATTAATGCTAGCTTTGAAGCAGAAATCCTATTACTTCCATTTTCATACTTTTGTAGCTGTTGGTGAGTCACCCCAATTACTTTTGATAATTGCTGACGGGATAATCCTTTTGCTAACCTTAAAGAATAGATTTTATGACCTATGGATTTATCGATATTGTCTAACTGATTGTTTGTTCTTCCTATTATTATTTCTCTGTTTTTACATTATTTTTGTTTAATATTTTCACTTCAAAATCACCTTAATTATTTGATGCAGCTCCTCGATCTCTTCTCTTAGCAACTCTACTGAAGTCCTTGTTGCCTTCTGTTGCGCAATTAGGAGGCTACTCGGTTCATAGCTCGAATCTTTACCTGCAAGAAAGATTCTTACATCCTCATTCTGTTTTTCTATTTTCTGCTCCAGCCGATCCAGTTGGTTTAGAATATGACCAAGTAGTTCCTTGATTTCTTCTCCTTTGTTTTCCATAATTGCTTTTTCTTTGGTTAAATGTTGATCCGCAGCTTTCCATAAAAGCTGTTCCCTAAGTAACGCTTGTAACGTGCCTGCTCATAACCGGCACTTGCCTCAAACCTTGAAAAAGCAATCCCCATACTTGCTCCAACTCTGTATGAATCTTTTGCCATCGGTATCCTGTAATCGGAAAGAACCATACCGCCGCTATTCTTTATCTTTAGTCTGTTTGATTTAGGGGAAAACCCTGCTTCATAACTTGCTCTGATTTCAGGGATCAATTGGCATTCTCCAATTTCAAAAACTCCTGTTAGAGCAAGTCCTCCTGTAATTGCAGGTCTTCGAATAGCAAGCTTTTCAATCTTCAGATTTCCCTGATCCTTGCCCTTGAACCTTATGGTCTCATAAGATATGCCAAGGTTTGGGACGACAAAAAGTTTAGCTATAGGGTAATAATAATCAGCTACCAGAGATCCCCCGAGTAATTCCCCTTTTAATTTGAATCTGTTATTGCCATTAATCAGGGAGTGGTAGTTGACTTTAGAGTCAACCTGACCGAGCCTAATCTCACCACCGAGTACTAGCCTTTCATTCATGTTGATACTTCCGTAAAGACTCCCAATAATTGATCTGATATCACCGCTAAACTTGCTACCGGTATTGTTACTGATATTGCTTACTACGGTTTCAGAAGTGGATTTTGGTTTAAGTTTTGTCTGGTTATGGTTTAAGGCAATACCAATGATGGTGTCGTCATCCAACTTGCTATCAAAACCGATAGATACCCCAGTAGATTTCTGCTTTATCCTGTACGAATTCTGAGGTTTTAATATCCCGCTTCCATAACTTCCCCGAACCCACAGTCCGTAACTGGATTCCTCATCTCCACCGGATACACCCATATTGCCGGTATCAATCAAATACAGATGAGTAAGCCTGTCCGCTGTAGCTCCCGCAACATTTGCCATATCGGAAAAGGCAACCTCGCTGACTGCTTCCACATACTTACCGGTTAGGCTTGCTGCTATTATTTCAGCAGCTGTTATTATTTTTGCCTCGAGGCTTCCAAGCTGCAGAATACGGATGGTTCTTGCGTCGTTAATTTTTGCAAGTAACTCTCTTGCCGCTTCAGGCGTTAGATTTACTTGGTTTAAACCCGCTAAGGCTATCAGATTCTCAGCCGTAAATGCACCGCAACTCGATCCGTCGTTCTGTTGGTGAACTCGAAGGTCAACAATTTCGGCCATAGGTAGAATCTTTTTTATGGCCTCAATATACTGGCCGCTCTCACTACCTTCCCCGCCAACAGGAGTGCCGAAAGAATCATTGTAAAATACGATAATATTACCATCAGCCTTTGTCCTGATTGCAATCCCCGTCCAGTGATTATTATTTAAGTTAACCGGAATCAATGCTGGTCTTCCTGCTTGTGCCTCAAGCAAAGCAGCAATTGCTGAGGCCTTGATTAATTCTGCGTTGTTTGGGACCGCAGGAGCAATATACACACTATCGCCAAGACGGCTTTTAATAACTGCTCTAATGTCGTCGTCGGCGTACCAGTAACTGATGTTGGCAATTTGCGGATTAACTCCGGCACCAAATACCATACCGTTAACTCCCGCAATAATCAGAGTGGGTATTACAAGTGCTATAAGAGCTTGCCTAAAAAAGGAATTCATACAGCACCCCCTAATAACCGGAAAAACCGGCAACCGCATAAATGCTGCTGTTTTTTGACGCTTGATTGAAATAATTGACAAAATAAAACAGGGATAATTCCTGCTAAATCAGATAAAATTCGATTTAATTTAAGAACCGTTACATATATATTATTGTACCGGTAAGTTTTATTTGGTATATTCATATTACTATGTTGTTCTATAAAATCAGTATTCTCTTTAAAGTTTGGCGACCTACAGAGAATGCTGTTTTTTTCTATTTAACCGATAGGTACTTTAATAATAGAACAGTATTATCGGTTTATAATTAGCAATTTCAAATTAATTTACATAAAAGTTAGTTTCTTTATAATTTATATATAATAAATATCTATACTATATAATAGTAGTTGTAATATAGTTATTTATCAATAACAATATTCTTTATTTAATATACTACTATTACTACTAAACATAGTTGCATAATAGCCCATTTAAAAATAGATTTACAAATTGATTTTTAAATAGAATGCGGTAATATCTGACCATAAAAGTAATCTTAAAAATTTAAGTTATATGGCTAATTTACAGTTAAAGCTCTCCGAGTTAATGACTCAAAAAAATATAACTATTTCAGATATTGAAAAATTAACTGGATTAAATAAAAACACTATTAATAGCATTTTGACAGGTGCGTCAAAAAATCCTACTGCTAATACTCTACGTGCTATTGCTAAAGCTCTGGATGTTTCTTTGGAATTTATATTATCAGATAATGAAATAAATATTGATGCTTTAGATAAAAATCAAATGAAAATATTTAGTGAAGTTACCTCTACAACAATTGATATTATTATAAATAAAAACTTAAGTTTTACTATTGATAAATTAAATTCTCTAATCAAAGAAATATATCAATATTCTGTTAAAGTTGATCCACCATATATTGATGAAAGATTTATTCACTGGATCATAGATAAGCATAATAAATCTTAATTTTTCTTAGTCCACAAATCCATATTATACTGCTCACAATACTTAAACATATCAACAGTATTAGGATGATTTACTCCAAATTCTCTAACTTGTGGTTTACCAAATTTATTATAATTATATAAGTCCTTTGCCTTACAAGATGTTTTAGCTCCTTGCATGTATAAATAACTCACATGAGCAATATTCTTGCTTCTATCTCTATATAAATAAAAATATATCACTTGGGCCTTTTTATAAGATTCTATTGCACGTTTTAGATCATTTTGGGTATTAAAAATATCGCCTTGTACTACATAGCCGGCAGCTAAATCCAAATCTTTAGAGATATCATTACTTTTTGAATTTCTTTTTTCATCTGCTAAAAATATTGCTATGGCTTTTGTGATATAATCGTAAGCCTTATTTATATTTCCCAAGCCTAATTCGCTTTTAGCCATCTGTATATAAATTCGTCCAAATATCAGGTGATCTTCCTTCTTGTTAGGTTTATGCATATTGTATAACTGTTCAGCTTGAAAATATGCTTTTTGATACTCCCCAAGACAATTTAATATTTGTGCTCTCAAAAGGTAATTTGCCGTAAGCACTAAATCATTAGACTTTATTTTATTAAGGCGAATTTTAGTAGCTGCATCTATTCTTTCTAAAGCCAATTCATATTTACCCTGCAAATAAAATAACATGGACTCAATATTATTATTGAAATTAGTATTTTTTAATTTTTCAATATATTCGTTTACGCTGCTAATATTACCAATCTTAAGTTCATTCATAACAAGCTGGTAATATAAATCACCTTTAATGTCTTCATATCCCTTTACACCTTCATATACTTCCTTTGCTTTCATAATGTATTGCATGGATTTATTGAAATCAGCATCCCTATTTCTATAATAACGTGCTATTGATTGTAAAAAATCAGCATATCGTGCTTTTTCATCATTACTCATAAATAATGGCTTAAATTTCTGTGCATTATCATTTTTATTAAACCATAAAACCAATCTTTCTGCGCCGTAATAATCAGAATAATTATTATACTGAGTCATCAAATAGAGTTTTAAACCCATAGATTTCAACAAATCAATATTGTACCTTTCAGTATATTTTGAAAGCACTTTAAAATTTTCAAATATTGTTTTGCCACTACGAAATACATGAAAATCTGCTATATCTTTAGGTACAGCTAATATTAGATTATCAATTAGTTCTTCCAAAATTCCTTTAACCTTTTTATCTTCAATCATTGCAATAAGCGTTTGAGCAATCACATCGTGCATTTCAAATATTGGATTAGTTTCACTATGAATAGTATTAGATATTAGGGCAAATTTAGAAATTTTGTAGATATCATCATCTAAACTTTTCTTACTACTAGTAATATAACTCAAAAAATCTTTTGAAAATGATTGGTTATTAATCAAAGCAATTTGATATAATAAATTTACTGCTGTTGGTGTTAACTCATTAATTGCTAGAGATAAATTTAATTTGATTTTATCTGTTGCCTGTAAGGCCTTTTTTTTATACATTTCCAAATCAAGCCCTTTTACCTGATTTAATAACTGTGCAGTTTGTACTATCAATATTGGATAACCATTAAAACTTGTTGCAAGAAAATCTGCTATATCATGAGAAGAGTTTTCTAAAATACTATTTGCTAAAGTAATACAATCATTTTTATTAAAATTCTTTAGCTGTATCACATGAGGGATAATACCCTTTTCTTGAGAAGCAAATATCACATGGCCATTATGCTCCCATTCCACTAAATCTTTAACTTTCTTATTGTCACCTATTTTTAAATTATCAAATATCAATAACCATTTATCTTTATGAGTTAAATAATCCAGTACCGCCTTTTGGGATTGTTTCGGTTCTTCTGATAAACCAGCATTAACTGTTTGATTTAGCTGTTTAGCTAATTTTACAAATTCGTGATTTATATCTAAATTACAATCAAAAAACCAAATAAGAGAATATTGATTTTGATTTTCATAAGCATAAGTTCTAGCTAATTGGGTCTTACCGATACCGCTGGTACCTACAATACTTGCTTGACGATATTTATTAAGGTTATTTTTTATATCGTCAAGCTGTTTCACATGATCAACAAAATAACTTACTGGTATAACTAAGTTAGATATTCTTTCATTAGCAAACGAACTATTATATATCATTAGTACTATTATTAATAGTAAATACTCCTTCATTTCTTCTCCTTAATAAATGTGGATAGATGAATTATATTACCTTCTGTCTGCTCAGGGCCTTTTAGGTTTTTCTGTAAAATTTCTATTATATTACAACGATTATGTTTTATATTACAATCAAATCCATTATTCCTTAATATACTAAAAACTTGATTTATATTTAATAAAAATGGATTGGCGTGTGTTTTAAAAAAGCTATTTGACATCTTTAGTAATTCTTTTTCTTCAGTTATAGGTAAACCATCATATTCAAAATACAATTTTATAACTGTTTCTGCTTGATCAATGATTAATTTAATATTATGTTTAGTAATAGAAGAGCGTTTATCTATTATAAAGATTAAATAACTAATTATACTATAGATGATTTGATATAATGCTGCTCTAGAAGAAAAATTAACTACTCTTACTCTACTGATAATTTCTACTAAAATATTCTCGTTTTCCTGATCAAATCTATCCTTAAATAATTCAACTAACTGAACAGCATTGATTTCCTCTATTTTATTTTCTTGATATAAAATTATGGAACAAGGTATTTTATCACTAAAATTTTTTAATCTACTGTCCTTGAGTATGGATTCTTGATTATTAGTGTTTTCATCAGTTAATGATAATTTATTAGCTTCTATAGCAAGTAAACAATTAATTTCTAAATCTTTTTGTTTATTAAAATTAAGATTCCAGATTTTATTCATCAGAGAATCTGTGCAGTTTTTTAATTCTTTACTATGACTCTCTCTAAGTTGATCTAACTCCTTTTTATATTTATTTTGATAATATAATCTAAATTCTTTATTAAAATTTTTAAATAAAACTTTAGAAAAAAAATAAAATGATAAAATGTTAACTAGAATAAATAAAGTTATAATCCAAAAAGATTTTTTCATTTCTACTTCTATTTTATTCCAGTATAATTTATCAATTGCCAAACTAACACTTAATTGATTATGGCTATTAAGGTAATAGCTTTTTTCTATTTGATAGTTTTGGGTATTAATATTTGAATAAAGAAAATTTTTATTCAATTCTATTTTATAGTAGATAAACTTAGGTATATGCTTATCTATTAATTCTTCAAATTCAAGAAGGTTATAACTTACACATTTATCACAACATACTTCAAGATCACTATTATTATTCCTAATTGAAATATTGTTATTCTGAAGCGTACATGATATTTGTTGTGTTAATAGATCAATTTTATTTGTACTAACTTCAAGTATTTTACTACAGTAATCTTGTAGTAGTTGTATTCTTTCCATTTCCAATTTTTTTTGATAATATTGATACAAAGATACTATTAAAAAACTGTAAATAATAATTGTAAAAACAAGAATTTTAGATACGTTGTGTTTTAACTTATCTAAATAGAATAAACTTAGCTCTGTCATAAATAAATAGTAAAAAATCTTTATATTTCAGCACAGGAATTGCAAAAATTGGAATTTAGCAAATGGAATCAATCATAAAATATACATCATGTTAGTTATACTTTATTAAATAGTTGATTTATATCATCTAGGTATAACCTTTAGTTATATACCGGCAAAACTTTTATTTATTATCATCTGATTAGCTGACCAAACCGCTTAAAACGGAATTCTATCATTAAAAACAGATGATTCTTCTATTTCAGTTATGTAGTTTTCTCTTGAAATTTCATTATTACCTAACTTCTCCTTGCTACCCGTTAACAAATTGATGCGGCTAATATTTATCTCAATAGAACCTTTTGCGTTACCTGATTTATCAATGTAAGCTTTTACCTTTGGATAACCTTTAATAAGCACTCCTACCCCTTGTATTACATGGGTTTTAATTACTTTTGCTAAGCTTTCCGAATTAGTATTGCAATCAAACCATGTAGTTACTTTTTGCTCTTTCCCTTCTTTGTCTTTCCATGTTCTGGATATTCCTACCGGAAAAGTTACAAAGTTCGGATACTCATTAGGTTTTGGGAATATTGGATCTTTTCCGACATAGCCTATTAATTCTATTTCTGCACTAGTTATCATTTTTACCTCCTCAAATATTTTTAGTTTCGTAATTTATACCCTCATCATAATCCTCAACCCTTAGCGGCAAGCCTAGATTCTTCCCCAGTTTCCGAATAGGCACAACTAACGCCATTGCCTCAAAATGAGTTACCCATGGTGAATCCGGTTTATGTGAGCTGCGGGAACTTTCCATGCTCTCGTTAATCTCATCCCTGAAACATACTTTAACTTGAGCCTCACCCGATTTTAGCTTTACCACCCCATAAGTCGCAATAAGATTATCCTTATGCTGTTTCTCTTTTGACGGGAAATGTTTAATATTAGGATTCATCCCAAGTTCATACTCAAAAAAGTCATCCTTATAAACCCCGTAAGAGTAAACATTAGATACAAGCGGATTGTTAAAGAGTAGTTTAAGCCATCCTCTATAACCTATTTGCAAGTCAATTGTTGATTTGTAAGGAATAAGCCATGCCTGTCCGAGTGACGCAGCAGGGTCTAGTCCGTATTCGCAGCATTTATAAAAGGCATTGATGATCGATAACTGACTGCATATCCTTAACTTATCATTGGTATTGATTTCCCATGCAAAAGACCTAGCTAGCTTTTCAAACAGCAGTGTGTTGTTATTTAGAAACGGTAGTAATTTATCTTTTCTTGCACTACAGAGCTCATATATTCCGTCTTTTTGTTTCGGTATTGATACAACTACTTTTTCCTCTCCCATCAGCTCACCTGAGGCATTTAGTATGTTGGCATTTAAACTTAAGGGTAAATCATCCTGAGGAAGGGATGCTATAGTGTGTTGCTCCTGTGCAACACTAGTATTATTTATTATTGCCGCGTTCATTTCATCCTCCTATAATTTGTAAAATTCTATAACTGTTATCGTTTGAATATTCCTTGTATATCTGCGGCATTGTTGCCTTTAAACTATTGATATCAAGCCTACTTGCCGTTCTTTCTTTTATGGCTACTTTGCAAAAACCCGCATCAAGGATACCCGCATCACCCATAAACCTTTGAATCTCAATTTTTAGCTTCTCCTCCTGCTTCTCAAGCTCCTTGCGTTTAATTGAGGTTTCTTGCCATTGGCATACCTTTTCCCTGATTTCATTGTCGGCTTTGACTGTTTTTGCGTTCTCTATTTTTGGATAAACTGCTTGGAGCTCTGATGGAGTGGATGGCTCAGGCGGAATGCCAGCTACAATATGATTATTCCAGAAATCTATAACCGCTTCCTTGATACGAGCTTCATATTCATAATCCCGCCAGTAAGTAAAACACGCATATTGCCAGTTACTGAATAACACGGGAACGTCTACCCTATCTGCATTTGATAGCATTGCGTAATATGCAACCTGTGTTCTGTAATACTGCGGTATTCCCTCTTCCCATTTAGCAATCGGGCATTTTGTAGACTTAGCCTCAACAATAACATTATGACCAAATACCTTGGCATCTATATTACCCCGCATAAACGGATACTCAGGGTCGATAAAGGATGGTAGATTAGTCTCAAGGGCGCAGTTATTTACTTCGCAGTATTCCTGCAATATATACTTCTCAACTCTAGCACCACGCTTTAAGTCCTCGCTTTCCTCCTCATAAATAACCACAGGGTTCATCTTGTCTTTGTAAACGTCTAAAGGCGTGGAATACGGAGATAGTCCCATGATAGGGGCAATGTCGCTACCGCCCAACCCAAGCTTGCGATCAAGCAAAAATTGTTCTCTATTACTCATTTACCACCCTCCATTCTACGTTTTTCAGTATCACACCATCTTTGCACGTTTCTTGGATTTCGGCGGTAAGCTCCACTCTATCGTAGACATTTAATTCCCCTATCATGTCGGGGTAATCGTTACACTTGACTAAAAGTGCCTGCTCAGTAGTAAAAACATAATGAGGCTTGTATTTAACGGCAACATAATGGCTAAATATTGCCTTAAAGTTCTGTTTTCCTTTGGTTTCTTTATTGGAAGTAGTCATACTGCTACCTCCCGAGAATTATTAGGTTTAGAGTGTGCTTTGTTATTAACTAAACTCTTTAATGCTTCATCAATTAAACGAGCAGTTGGATTGCTCGCAACATGTTCCTTGTATCTGTCCTCATTTCGTTTGATATATTGCCTACTTTTCCAATCGTTGTAGCATAGGTTTTCCATATTATGTAACGATATGTTTTGATCCTCAAATCTCATACTGCTACTCTCCGAGAAGAATAGTAATCGCTACGCATAGCCCTAGTTTCTCCCCAGTATCTTGATCTGGCATCCTCTAGTTCTTGCTCTAACGCTACAGGATCATAAATCTTGATATCCCAAGAAATGTCCCATCTTTTTGCTTCATCAAGTAAAAACTCGTATTGGTCAATCTTTCTACTTAACTGATGGTAATCAACGCTGCTTGCATCAAAAGGAATGTTATATTTTCTAGCTCTTCTTGTTTGTTGCTTTACAAATGTTTGTTTAAACTGTTTTTTTAAAGCTTCTATTTCTTCGGCAAAGGATTCGCTCCTAGCCATTTCACCGATTCTAGCAAAAGTTTCCTTAGCAGAATCAGATAGCTCTACACTTTCGCATTTAGCCTCATGAAACTTTGGAATTTCTGTTATATTAGCTGGTAATTCTTTAGCTTTACGCTCATTAAATATTTCAGTAGCTTCTTTGGCAGCTTCTAAATTAGAAAGCACCTGCATTGCTTCTCTTGGCGTAAGTAAGTTCTTTGTTAAAACTTCTTTTGCCTTGGAAACACTTAGTTTTTCTAAGCTTGATGGAATGTTAAATGTAGGATTTATATTGCTGTGATTTGATGCCCCAAAGATTGTATCTTTACTTAAGGCGGAATTGGTGGTATTATCCATATAATTCTCCTGTTAAAGGTTGAGTTGATGAATTTGAGAATATTTAGACTTTCGACGGATTAAATATTCTCAACAAGTATTACAAAAAACGTTTGAAGTTCACACCTTCAGGCGTTTTTTTATGCCTTACTTATAGATTAGTATAATGTATAAAAATTATATTGTCAAGTATTTTTTGTGAGTTTTTTTTGTTTTTTATAAATACTGACAATTTCTTCAAGCATTTGGTTATTTATTTGATAAATGTATACTCGCTGCTTTTTACGGGTAATAAAACCTAACTTTAATAAGCCTTGAATACTAAAATTAAAAGATTGTCTAGATACTTGAGCTATATTCTGAATAATATTAACAGGTACAGGAGCATCAAGCTCCACTAGTATTTTTAATATTTTTTTCTGACCATTAGAAAAGACACTATAATTATCTATTGCACTTTTTTTAACTTCTATTTCATTATCCATATTCTGTTACCTCTCATTCTATAAAAATATATATACCAAATTATCAAAAAATCAAAAATATTTCTTGACAAAAAGATTCGGAAAGCTGTTTATAGTAAAAGATATATCAATATTTAAGGTGATAACTATGTAAAGAAAGAAGAATTTCTAGATTTAATGCTGTGAAATTACAGTTATATAAAATTAAGATTGCCCGCGAGATTTTTTGACTTGTTAAGTAAATAACACAGAAACCACGCAAAAACTGGAACACTAACAATTTCAGAATAGTTTCTTTTACTCAAAAGTCAACATTTCTCTTAAAAATTTTTAATTAGAATTAAGAGAACAAATGACAATTGTAAAAAAACAACAAAAACAGGAGCCAGAAGCTTCAAACAAACAAAAGTATTCATCTACGAACAATCGTGTATTCCCTACTCTTATTAACAAGGAGCAGCTAAATACGATTGTCACTAACAAGGACGGATCACCAGACTATTTAGCTATAAATATTTACTATGATACTTTCAGGTCTTGGTATAACCCGAAGACTGGATATAACAAAGATGGAAATGTATATCATATCAACAAACTAAAAACTCCGGGAATATTTTTAAACTATACAAGACTCGCTGAAATACACGGATGTAGCAAAGAAACTATTAGAAAAAAAATAGTTAAATTAGAATTGTTAGGACTTGTTCATAGAAGCTTCCAGCATAAAGAAACTTCTACTACTAAATCATACAACGGATTGATAGCTTATGTATGGAAAGATACGCCTCATTTTTACAATCCCATGGGAGTAGATAGCAACCAAGTTTCTAGGCTAACGGCACAAACGAACCATGAATATATAGAAAGAAGATACGGAATTAGTTTTGGTTCTCTAGCCCTGCAAAATAAGGGGATTAGTACAGGGGGGGGTATCCAACTACGGTTGGATACTAAAGAACTAAATAACGTAATATTTAAAGATATTAGATCTAACGTGCATGCGCACGAATCTAATTTTTTACAAAATTCTAAAGAAGTTAAAATTACAGGAAACGTGAAAGCTGAAGTATCCACATTCCCACCCCCCCCTGCTAAACCTGTTAAGCTTAAAAAGAGAGTTTCTAACCAACGGAAGAAGACCACCAACACCGAGCGTAAGGCAAGAATCTATCATTTTAACCAGTACAAAGAATCACAACCATTAAGCCATCACTATCCTTTAACTAAAGAAGACGGTGATAAATTACAAAGCTTGTCACGTCGTGATTTTAGCCTACAGGCAATGAACGAAATACTTCTGGGTATGTCTAAGCGGCTAAGTAACACGTTTCTCTCAAAAGCCCAGTTTATGGCCTATTTCGGTAAGGTATTGCGATATGAGAAGCGGGATGCGATAAAAACAAACAACGTTAATTTCCATATTAAGGCCAACCATACGCAAGAAAAGCAGGCGGAAATAGATCAAAAGAAACGGGTAGAAAAGTACTTAGCCGAGCTAGAACAGAGGGCGATTGATAATGTTTGCCCCGAGAATCAGCTTAAAGCAAGACTTGCCAATACCCTTGAAGTCAAAAGTAGCTATGAACTACTCTCAACCATCAAGGATTTTAAGGTTGTCGGTAATACTATGAGAATTTACCTCAGAAGTACAGTTGAGTTAAACGAGCACGAGAAAGAGGTCGTTTTAAGTCAGGTCGGGTCAATCTATTCCAACTCGGAGTTGGACATCGAAAGTGTAGAATACGTGGTAGAAAATGTCCGTAATTTTACAAATAATCATAATAACTTGCAGACCAAAAAAGCAGTAGACCTACCACTACTGCAACAAAGCGCATGGGGGGATGTTTGCCGCCAGTTGATAAAAACGTATGGCATTCATATATACAATCACTGGTTTAGTAAGTTAACTCCTGTTATTGACGAGGATGCTAAAACTATTGAGCTGATAGTTCCAAATTCTTTTGTTCAAGAGGAGGTAACAAGACGATACGGGGATAACATAAAAAAAATTGTTAACGAACTTGGAATGAAGTTTAAAGGAATAAGCAAATAGGAAAGGTATAATTATGAGGAAGAAATCGAAATTGAGTTTTAAGTTTTATTAGTCTCCCCTAAGTTGTTTAACCCAGAGGAGTAGCCAGAATATATACACAAAAGGTTAATAAATAGATAATATAATAATTTTTATCTGTACAATTCTATTCTAATATAATAGATTTAAAATATTTTAATAAAAACTAACTAATTAATTTATGATACACGAAGAATTTGTTGCTAAGATCCTTGAAATATTATCACCGATGCCTGATGTTACTGCGGTAAAAAATAAAGGCTACATAGTTTTGTATAAAGAGGGAGTTATGTTTGGCAAGATAATCGAACAAAGTGTTTACTTATTAAATAATGGTAATAAATTTATTGAGGTAGAAAATGAGTTAATAACTAGACTACTTAGACCTAAAAACAAAATTGATCAATCTGACATTGATGTATTTTTATTTGAAACTACTAAGGCATGGTGGTTAGCTAAAGGGAAAACTATAACTATTTCGAATATAAAAGAATTTTTAACAAAAATTTAATATCCAGTAAATCTGTTATAATAAGTATCTTTGTGTATTACTATACATTATGATATAATAAAGCAATAAACTTTAGCAACGATTATACAAAAAAGTATCTAAAATTACCAGCTTAAGTTTAGAATAAACAGAAGGGATAAAATAATTATATGTAACGTAATGTAATGTATAATATTATTATGATTTGTTTTTTGTAAATGCTAAAATTGCTTTTTCCATTATTTTTCTTCTATTTCTATTAGGTAAACCTTGCCAAAATTGTTTTTGCTTGTGGGTAACTCTAACAATTATTTCTGTGTAATCTGTTTCTTTATCGTTAATTATTTGATCAGTACTAAATCCATTTTCTTCTATTTGTACTATAATATACCTCAATACATCTGATATAGAACTAAACGTATAGTCAGATACATTATGCATAGCTGATAAATAGTTATGTAAGGTATCGTATAGTAATGTATTGATACGTAGTGAGATAATACAATTTTTTTTATTATTAATATTCTCAGTATTGCTGGATAAACCTATTTTTGGAGATTTTTCTAGAGACTTGTTTTTTGCGGATAGTATTTCCACTAATTTTTACCGTATAATAATTCATGTATAACTGAAAAATCATTATTAATTTCATCAAATACTTTTTTATCTTTCAATGTAATAAAATAGTTCTCTAAAAGAGCGTTAAGTAAAGTGGGGTATACCGCTGGTCTATTACTTAGTCCATTTAGTAAAATTCCTCTTCCTTGTTCTTTTATAATTTTTGATACTTGTGAGATGCCTTCTTTTTGTTCATTAGTTCCTTCTTTCCTATTAGGAATAAAAATAACTCTTTTTTGTAAAGATTCATTAATTGATAAAAACCATCCAATAACAATTTCCAAATCAGCAATATGTGGTTGAAATGGAACAACAATAATGTCTGCTTCTCTTACATACCTTATAAGGCTAGATCCAGCGGTACCAGCCGTGTCTATAACCAACAGATTTGGCTCTTTTGTATTACAAAAGTCATAATTATTGCCTTTACATTTTTCTAACCATGTATAAATAGTTCTATTAGGGTCAGCATCTAGAATATTTACAGTATAATTTTTGAATTCAAACCACTGTGCCAACAACCCAGCGACAGTAGATTTACCTACTCCACCTTTATCTCCTGTTACTGCTATTGTTTTCATAAATAATTTTTATATAATGTACCTAACATTACCACACTTTGCAATATACTACAATACTATACAATACAATACATGTTTCTGTATATTATATATAATATTTATTTAAAAATCTTTAAAATCTCGTGAAATGATTTAAATTCACTAATTTTAAACTCTTCAACTACTACTCGATAATCACTACCAAGCTTCAAGAAAAGTTCGGTGTATTTGAAGTTATTATTCTGGTCAGAAACTTCCGTGCAGTAAAAATCATCATCGAAATTATATTGAGGGAATTTTCTTTTAAGAAAGGTACAAATTTCCTGCCATTCTTCCTTACTGATTTTTAGTTCATATTTCTTGTATTTCAGAAGAAAGACGGCAAGGATGTTCAACAAAATTAAGGCATAGAGTAAGCTGGCATTAAAATTGTTTAATATATGGTATTCTAAAATATTATTAACAAATAGTAATCCTCCTATAAGGCAAATCCAAAAAGGGGGGAATGGCAAATATTTTGATAAAAGTATTTGCATCTTAAAACTTAAATTCATAAATATATTCTATAATTAAACACTGCGTATTATATACTGAAAGTTGAACTTTAACAACAGGTTTTCTAATGCGCGATAGTTATATTCGGTCAATTTAAACTGGCCTTATATCCCCATGGATAAATCCAGCGGCTTTACGGCTTTCGTTGGTAAATATTTAAATCTCCTAATTTTAACCACAAAATAGCATGGTCAGATAGCCTTGCAGAATTCAATTCTTTATTCACGATATTAGTGATTTCTTTTTCAATTTGTTCTTTTTGATTAGAAAAATTACTTAAGCTGAGTGTTTGACTTAATTGATTAAGAGAGTTTTGTATATTAGGTTGGACTACTTTTTTACAAGTGTTTCTAAGTCGGATTTGTGAGTTATTAGCAATTCCAAAGCTTTATCTTTTGTTAAAGTAATATCAAAAATTAGATCGATGTAAAAAAAATATTCGGATTGCTGTTGACTATTTAGTAAGGTATCCTTATCCGGTCTAATACTTAATTTCCAATTATAAGTTTCCTTTTGAGGAAAAGTATATAAGTTACGTAGTAAATTTTTTGATAATGGAAGAAAGTGATCTCCAGCAGATAAGTCCTTGATTTCATTATGATTGTCTGGATTTCCTACAAAGGTGATTTCTTCTGGTTTTACAGTATAATAACCGGTATTGACAATAGAACCTATTACTGTACTACCACAGTAGAAAATAATAGTAGTACTATTAATAGAAAGTATTAGACTTCTTTGTACTATCGTAGTACAATTAAATTTTTTAGACTAAATAGTACGGAAGTAACTTATGAAAATTGGATATGCAAGAGTCAGTAGTATAACTCAAGATATTGAACTGCAAAAAGACGTATTGGAAAAAGCAGGGTGTCAGAAAATATTTAGCGAATCAGTTAGCGGTAAAGATAATAATCGAACCCAGCTAAAAGCAATGATTGAATTGCTTAGAGAGGGTGATATCGTCGTCGTATATAAAATTGATAGAATCGCCAGATCATTAAAAGGCCTTATAGAAATTGTAGAATCACTTAACGAGAAAAAAGTACATCTTGTCTCTCTTGATTCAGGGGATAGAGTTGATACTACTTCTCCTATGGGTAGGGCATTCTTTCAGATAGCAGGTGTTTTTGCAGAACTAGAAAGAGGTATGATTGAATCAAGAACCAAAGCAGGAATAGAAAAAGCAAGGCTTGATGGAGTAAAGTTTGGTAGACCTGTTGGTAAAATAAATAAGAATAGTATATACAAAGCTGAGAGAATAAAGATCTTCTTAAAGGCGGGAAAAAGTTACGATTGGATTAGCAAAGAATTATCCGTAAGCAAAAAGACGATATCGGATATTAAAAACTCCTTATCGTCTTCCAGCTTATCAAATGAAGTTAGCTAAGAACTCCAGCTTTGGTCTCTCCTTTAGCTGTAGATGAAGAAAAATCTACTAATATACCGTCTTTAAAAATTAGAACTAATTTTTTAGTGGTATCGTCTGTACCTGCTGAAAACCAGTTTACAACAGGTACATAGTTTCTAGCCATTGCCGAACGTTTGATATGAGAGTATACCCATTTTACTTGGCCATCACTCATTATATCTGTATCGTTAGGCTCTCCAAATGCTTCTTTAACTTCCGCCTGCGTTGTTTTTCCTTTTACAAAAGCAGAATTTATTTGCTCATTGCTGGTTTTAGCTAGTTTTGTATTACCTGAATCAGCTGCGCAGCCTGAGAGGAAAATACTTAGGCCTAAAATCATTATTAAATTGAATTGCTTTAACATATTATAACTCCTTAAATATTATTATTTTTGATTTACTGCATCTTTTAGTTTCTGACCGACCTTGAATTTAGGTTGGTTATAAGCGGCAATTTTTAATGCCGCTCCAGTTCTAGGATTGCGTCCCGTTCTAGCTGCAACTTTACTAATAGTAAAATGACCGAAGCCAATGAGGGATATTTCCTTACTTTGTCCCATTGCATCAATTACTGAAGATGTAAATGTATCAATAACGTCGTGAGCAGCTTTTTGGGTGATATTGTGTTGCTGGGCAATATGTTTACTAAATTCTTCTTTATGCATAATTATCCTTATTAATTAGTTTAAAATCTAGACCTTGAGCATTTTAACATTACACTTGATTTAGTAAACTAAATTTTGATTTTTTAGTTTTAATGTTTTTATATTAAGGGATGATATAGCTAGATAATTAACTGACTCCTGCAATAAGATATGCAACGCTTAGAATAAGTTGTAAGTTATTCATATCTTCTGGTAATACTTGGGTCAGCTGATCGGTTTTATATAATAAATACAACTGTTCATTATATAATTTACCAAATAACTTATCAGCTCTGTAAAAATCAACACCATCTGCGGTCATTCTATAGTTTACTTCTCCAAATTGTGAAAGAGTTTTAATAATGTCTTTGATTATGTTATTTTCCAAAACAATCCTCATCTGATATATAATGATTTGTGTATTAGTTATTACAAAATTTGTAGGCAACATAAGTAAAAATTATAAATTCTACAAGTTAAAAATGTATTAACTAACAAAATTAATTGTTATTCATTGGAAAGAATAATAAGATATTTAATTAATATTAAGTAACATTATTTATGGATTATTCAGAGCCTTGTAAATATTCAATAAGATTAATAGAAAAACTAAAGTCATTAGATACTACAAATGTACTGGACTTTAATTTGATCAATAAAGCTATTTACTTTGCTAAAAAATATCATGATGGGCAGCTGAGAAAAAGTGGAGAACCATTTTATACTCATCCCTTAGAAGTTGCTTATATGATATCCGATTATAATTTAAAAACTGATGTAATAACCGCTAGTATATTACATGATATTATTGAAGATACGGAAGTTACTGTAAGGATGATACAGGATACTTTTGGGCAGAGAATAGCTGAAATGGTTGATAGGCTTACTCGTGATAGACCTGATGGTAGCAAGTTAAGTGTAGGAGAGATTTTAAATAATTCTTATCAAGAAAAGGATAGGGAAGTTTTGTTAATAAAGCTATTTGATAGATTACATAATATGCAGACTCTAGGAGTAAAATCTCCTGAGAAAATTAAGAAAATAGCAGATGAAACTTTGCTGATATTCATAGCTCTTGCTATGTATCTTGAAGTGGTTGAAATTAAACAAAAATTAAGTGAACTATGTATTAAAGAGATATTCACTAAGCAAGGTTTGATTCCTCCGGTTATTCAGAATACATTTTCGTTTGTAAATAGTCGACTCTCTTTCCCTCAAGATTTTCAAAATGAGATAGAGCAAATTTATAAGTTAAAAGAGTAGGTAAGCTAATTAATAATATTCCCCAGTTATTAAAATATTCTATTAAGTAAACCAATCCAAAAGAAGTGATTATAAACATGATTGCACGTCCTAAAGCATAAATCATACATGAATAAGTAAAACGTTTAAAAATAGGAAAATGTTTATAAAAAATCGGTGATGCTGGAAACTCACCAGAGGAAAAAACCACTAATAATATTTGTATAAATAATAATTGGACAGGTGAGGTAATATTATTTAATAAATAAGGACAAATTAAAAATAGTATGGTTATAATAACTAAATTTACTTTAAGAATTTTTAAAGGATACACCTTATAACTTAAATAAGTAAAAAATAACATAACCCCTAGCTCAGATAAAGCAATCATAAAATTATGGTGAATTACTTGTTCTGAGGTAAAGCCAAATGAGTTTTTCAATATATCACTACAATGGATATAAACGAAATAAAAAGCTAATGGATAAATACATTGTATTATAAGGAAAAAAAAGGTCGTAGTTTTACTTACTTTTTCTTGTCCAATAATACTATTTTCCAGTGCCTTTGGATCTTTATTGCTCTGTTTTATAAGTGCTTGTAGACTCCGCTTTGCGTCTGCAAAATCCGGAGCCTCCCTTAAGGTAGTTCTTGCTATAGTACCTATTAATGCTATTACTGCTCCTATCCAGAAAGCATAACGCCAATTTATTCCAAAACTAGTAGTAAAAGAAGCAACCCCTAAAGCAACTGTTCCGCCTACGACAGAAAATACTACTAACAGGCCTACCATAGGGTATTGAAGTGGAGGTTTAATAGTTTCAGTTAAATAAATCTCTGCTCCTATAGACTCTCCCATTGCTGCCATTCCCTGCATAACACGACATAAAATCATTATACAAGAAGCAGTGATACCAATTTCTGTGTATGTTGGTAGGATAGCCATGATGAAAGAACAAAAAGCCATAATGAAAGTTGTAAGAATTACTGTCGATTTACGTCCAATAGTATCGCCCATATAGCCAAAAATGAGTGCTCCTATAGGTCTAAAAATAAATGTAGAACAAAAAGTAAAGGCCGCAATTAATGAAGTAGTAAAAGGATCAGTTTTAGGAAAAAACAATTCATTAAGCAAGACCGCCATGTGAACATATAACATGAGGTCAAAATATTCAAGGAATGTGCCTATAGATAACAACCCTACAGCATCTTTCTGTTCTTTTGTAAGACTTCGTTGTTCTACTGTTTTCATTTAAATCTCTGATTATTTTATAAACATTTCCTAATTAAAACAGCTATTTATTCTACTTTTCAACTGTTTATTGCAATAATTATTGAGATTACCTGTTATTTTAATTGGTATTGTTTAATATAGGCGATAATTTCTTTTTTGTTTATGGATTTTAAGCCCTTAATTAATTAGTGATTATGGCATATAGTATTGGGCACGGTTAGCGACAATTGTATACTTTCTTGAAATATGTTGCTGTTGTCAATTATATGGATCTCTGAACTCTTTTAATATTATTTCTTCCTTCTTTTTAGCTAATATTTTTTTAAATCTCTCTACAGGGTCTTCAATTTCTTGAAAGATAGAATTATTAACCGATACCTTTTTTGGTTTCTCGTTTCCTATACTGTTTTTATCTAATGGCCTTTGACCCTTTTTGTTTATATCAGAAAGTTTATAATGCTTTATATAATTATTTAAAACATACTCAGATACTTTTAATTCTTGGTACACTTCTCTTTTAATTTTACTACTATTTAAAAGTTTCTGTACTTCACTGGGTTTATAGTTTTGCTTAAGGTACTCAAGATCACGTAGGGTTTTTCTTCTCATTATATTTGTTGGTTTAGTATATATCACAAAGAATAAAAAACTTTAATAGTTAAATAAACTTTTTGATTTCGGTAATTGATAAGCCAGTGATTTTAGCAATCTTGTCAACTGGATTACCTTGGTTAAGCATCATTTTTATTAATTCAGATTTGCCTTTCTCAATACCTTTCTCAATACCTCTAGCTTCACCAATGGAGATGCCTTCAGCTAAAGCTTCTGCTGCAGCTTTCTTTAGCGTATTGGCTTCTATCCTTAGCCATTTAAGATGATCTTCGTAAAGTTCTCTTTCCTCTTTGTTAAAGTTAAGGACATCCAATACATGTAGCGCTTTCTTCAGATTCTTATCATCTAGTTCTTTAGGTAACCTGTCAGCTGTCAGTAAATCATGTCTGGTTAAAAATGCAACCCAGATATCAAGAGCGGTTCTGGTTTTGGCAACTATATCCTTTAATTCCTCACTTGAATCACTGGTAAATTTATTGAGCTCTATAGTGTGTAATTCCAAGTCCTTAAAATAGGCAAACCCGTTCTCTTTTTCCGTAATGTGAAAAACGTTATGATAATTTTTTGCTTGCGGGATGGAAGTAAAGTTCAATATATGAATACCTATGGCTTTGGATAGAGCAGAATAATCCTGTGCTACCTTTAGCTGCTCGGTATATAATTTTGCCCAGTAATAAAGGGCTCTTTTATCATAATCGGCTTCATCGCTAATTTGAATCTCAATATTGAATCTTTTGCCGTCCTGATTGGTAGCTTTAACGTCTAGTATTGATAATTTATCTTGTTTAAAGTTTTTAGGATTATAAGGATTCAGTAAAGTAACCTCTTTTACCTGATCTTCCTTACCAACAATAGAATTTATAAGAGAAATAAGTAAATCCTTATTCTCTTCGACACCGAAGATTTTCTTAAATGCCAAATCCACGCGAGGAGATATTTTTTCCATAATTACCGTCATAAATACTTACAAGTATTATATCACAAAACCTTTAGAAGTTCCATAATTTTATTGGTGTTTAAGGGTTTTTATAACAATTATCGTTATTAGTTTTCTTTTGAAGTTCTACAAAGCTACGTTCCAAATAATCTGTAACCTTTTGTAAATAAGCAAATAAAGCAGATTCTGTTAAGTCATTTTGATCTAAAATTTCATAAGCTTTCGTTAAAAGGTTAAGTTTTCTAGGAGTAACAGTCTGTTGTTTTTGATTTCGTTTATATCTACTATGCGAAGCTTCACCGTTTTCAGCTATATTGTGCATTTCCCTAGTGCGTATTTGTATTTCAACAGGTAATCCATATGAACCTAAAAGAATAACAGTATGCAGGGATCGATAACCATTAGTCTTTGGCTTGTCAATATAATCTCTATACTTTTCTGGTATTACCTTGTAAATTTCTTGAATAAGTTTTAGCGCCGTATAGCATTCGTCTTCTTCATTTACTATAATTCTAAAGCCAACAATGTCAGTTAGTTCTTCAATCTTAACTGAGTTTCTAGTTAATTTTTGTAAAATGGAATAAGGTTCTTTAACTCTATAGGAAATGTCTGCTGTTATACCGAGTGCTTGTAATTGATCGCAAATTAAGTTAATTGCTTGGTTATACGAAAAGTCTTTTGGTTTGTTATCCATTTTAAGCTTACTCAGCTAGGTTTAGCTAAGCGCTCAAATTTACCAAAGGTGGTTAAGCCTGTCAACGTCCTTGTAAATGGGATATATGATTAAGTTATATACCGTAAACACTATGGGTACGTCTGTAGCAAATGATATTTTACCTTTTAGTAGCTTCACCTTTTTAAAAATTCAAGTGTACGCTAAAAAGCTATACGCCCTCTGACATAGTCACCATTTCAGTTGCCAGTTAAAAAGCCGGGGACAAGGCTTTTTAATATTCATGGTTTAGGATTAGCAGTTTAGTATTGGTATCAGGTTAATCATCACTTCTTTTTATGCCAAAGAAATGCAGCAGCATAATAAAGAGATTAATAAAGTCCAGATATAAGGTAAGTGCTCCGTATACTGCAATATTACCTGCTCTTGCGGTGTTACCGTTCATGGCATAGTAGATTGATTTAAGCTTCTGTGTATCGTAAGCGGTCAGTATGGTAAATACACCTACTCCGATAAATGAAACTGCAAAATCTAGCGCAGCGGAGCGAAGAAAGATATTAATCAGACTGGCAATAACCAGACCTATTAAGCCCATATAAGCAAATGAGCCCGCAGCAGTTAAATCCTTTTTGGTAGTATGGCCGTATATACTCATTGCTCCGAAAGTAGAGGCGGTAATAAAAAATGTCTTAGCAATACTTGCCGCCGTATACACAAGAAATATAGAACCGAGGGATAACCCGTTAAGAGTGGCAAATATACCAAGGTGTAACATTGCTCGCTCTTTATCCATACTCATTAAATTACGACCAAAGAAAAAAATGTAGATCAGCGGCGCAA
>Ga0214196_1000053_pt1 | contig 46428 bp, 43 predicted proteins | sample TroBogEpilimnion_38_FD_153034 | JGI IMG/M metagenome (GOLD analysis project Ga0214196, IMG submission 153034) | Freshwater microbial communities from Trout Bog Lake, WI - 25AUG2008 epilimnion | ecosystem: Environmental > Aquatic > Freshwater > Lake > Epilimnion/Euphotic zone | place: Trout Bog... | reverse complement strand
GACCCGATCCATTCCGTTTCTGACGAGTACTCCATTCCCGATCCACCTCCAGATAGCCACGGGTCCGAAGCGGAGAGTCTGTGCTCACCCGTTCGGCCAATTCCCATACACCGTGAGGGGATGAGAGATTCAGGACCCGGATCAGATAGGCGCAATCGAGATCCTTTCCTGGCTCGAAGGGTGAATTCTCTAAGCCTCCCTGGAGGTGGACCAAATGAGCCAAGGCGAGGCCCAGAACTTTATGATCGAGGGCGTCCAAACCTAGCATTTCGCTGTCGAGCCATGTCGGAGCGCCTGATTCATCCTTTCGGGCGACCAATGTTTCCCATGCCATCTGCTGGCAGCCACCGGCCACCCATGAGATCAGATCGGCGGTGAATGTATCCAACTCACCCCGCTTGAGCCGGGTCTGGCTCTGTCCACCTTGGGGGCGGCGGAAAGGGCGTTTGTAGGAGCCTCCCGGTATAGCGGAGGCCGGGTTGAAGGGTTGAGACGGTTCGCGTTTCTTTTGGGGGTCTTGCCGGTGCTTCAGGCCAAGAAACTCTCTGAGGGGGAGGCTGTAAGCACCGCGCATGAGGCTCCAAGGTGGAGCCGGGAGTGCCTCCAGGAGCTAATATACTTAGCCGAATTTGGTTTTATCCCAAACAATCTAAACATTGGAGCAAATTAGAACATTCTTTGGCGTTTGCTTATTAAAAAGCGTCTGAAGGGGGTACCCAACTCTCAATAAAATCACAATCTCCCTCATCTGAGATCATTATTTCCAATTGTTGTTTGGTCCAACCAGTTGCATTGCATATCCAATGAATAGTCTCGATGGCATATAAATCAAAGCCCATGTGTTCGTATTCCTGACGTATCAAATCTCTATCGGTGAATCCTAAATATGAAAATATAGGATTTATTTTATTATTATTAGCAATTATCATAAGATTTTTTTCTAATTTGGGAGCAGTTTTTCGATATTTCATTAATTTTTCATCAAGCATATCTTGATACATTGCTATCATATCTCGTACATCATTATCAGTATTCAAACCAACGAGTAAAAAACCTTCATCTACTTCATTTATTTCATTTATTGATATTATTGATTTTGTGTAACTATATTTTGATTGAACGACGCAGAATTCATGTATCAGAGCCATTCTTGAAGTGGTATCGGTTACCATATTATTTCTCCTTGTGTAAAATAATGGCAATATTGTTGTTAAATTGTTATATTAATTGATTCGACTCAACCATTCAGATGGGGGAGCAAGTTCCACTAGGCGGAGATACATTGGAGCACCATAGATGTTCATTAAATCAATTTCTTCTAAATTAGAAGTCCATATAATTGGCAAATTGTGTTCATTTCGATAATTTAAGACTAATGCCAATTGTCCATGGGCATAAGGCATCCCATTTTCATATGATTTTTTTGAAAAATTTTCTCGACCAAGATCATCAAGAATAAGAAGATTCGTTTTTTTCATGCATTCAGTGTGATATCTCGGTAATCGGTCAGTTCCAAAATCTGTAATGGCATTTTTTTGTGACCAGTCATAACAATCTGGCCAGTTAACCCAATTTACAACTTTATGAGCGTCATGGCTTATGCATGTAGTTAAATTTCCTTTAATTTTATTGATTATACTAATATCTTCTTCATTTTTTTCAACACAATCTACGAGTTTTTTTATTAGCCCTTTTAGGCATGACATTATTATTACCGCATTTGCACATGATTTACCTATCCTTGAAGTTCCCAGTAGGCCATATCCATTTTGGTTAATGTATGGTTTAATATCAAGCATATTTACAAATAATTTTTTGGGTAAATGTGTTTTTATATTATCTTGTATTTTATCTCGCGTTGAAGAAAGCAATTTGGGTGTCAATCCAATTTTTTCAGTTAATTTATTATAAATTTCATTTTTATCATACTTGTTCATCATGATTCCTTATTATTATGAGTTATTTTACCTTTAAGGTAAGCCTCTTTAGCCTCATCGTTGACCCTATTTAAATGAGCTGGTTGGATGTCATTTTTTACAATTTTAGATGGTTTGCCAACCCAACAACCTCCAGCTAGCCAAGAAGAGACAGATTTCATGTAATCTCGTTTATCAGTTGGTGTTTGTTCTGATATATTGATAATTCCTTTGATTAATTGTGTGCTGGTTACTTTACCATTGCTTATTAGGCTATTTATTTTTTCACAATCAGTTGAAGTGACCTTTTTGTGAGGCCAATTTTCGATAAATGAATTATATACAGCTATATTCGGACCAAGAATTGATTCGGCCTCCTGAAGAGTCACGGAATCCTTTCTAGCTTCACCAGATGCAATTCCAGCAACTACTTTTTCATCTTGGAATTCTTTTCTCTCATCAATCAAGGTATCCATATAACATTTGGCATGGGCCCAAGCAAGGCGAGTGCGTTCATCCCAAAGTTCTTTAATATATTCAACATCTTCGCAAAGATAGAACGCAATTTCTTCTGCAGTTGGATTTTCATCAAATGTCTGACTCATTAGATAATAATCCATCATATCTCTAACTAATCCCCTAGCTGGAATCCTCAATTTATCAAGAGGGAGTAGGAGTGCTTTCGTATATGTATATCCTAACATTACCTTAGACATCTAATTGTTCCCCTTTAAACATTTATTGATTGGGGGAACAGGTGTCGAACAGGTGTTCATAGTCTGTTGAACTCTATATTGTTCTATTCTATATTGTTCTATTTTGTAATGCTCTAATCTATAACTGCTATTACTACTACGCAGAGATAGCAGAGGTTCGGCTTCGCCTGTACCCCTTACGGGGTTACCTAGCGAAGCTAGGTTGGGACTGCGTCCCAAATAGCTAGCCGAGCTGGTCCCTGCCACAGGACCAAAACCTTCACCGCTTCCGAGGGCTCTCATATTGACCCCCCACGAGCCAGGAAGGCGTCCAGTTCAGAAACTGCTATGAGGGAACGCTTGCCAGCCTTCACGCGGGTGATCAGGCCCTCACTGATCATCCTATAGAGGAGTGTTCGGCCAACGCCAAGGGCAACGGCTGCGTCCTCGATGCAGTAAGCCAGGGGGGGGATTTCCCTTTCGACGCTAGGTTGTTCAGAATTAATAGATGCATTCATGTGATTCTCCAGAAGGGGGAAATGCCTCGTGGCGACCTTCTAAAGAGAGGGTTTGAAAGCTGAATTTTTTTCCGCACTTGTACTTTTGGGTCCTTACCAGCCTGCCGTTGGCGCGGGCGGTAACTGTACAAACGCCAGGAAGTAAATAACTTCGTGCGCCAATTGCTTACATAGGAACTGAAAGACCATAGCCTGAACTGTGTAGCCCTATGCGGAGTCGCTTGAAGTGCCCCCAATAAATTTATTTTTGTTTGGCTAAGAAAAGCCACAAAAAGTCAGTAATGAACCAGGGAAGGCAGTCAAGCGACGGTAAGACCTTCATTACTGCCCCAAGGAGGCAATCATGTCCATTAACCCACTTCTCATCACGACCGCTCCAGAAAAGTACGAAACGGCTTTACCTTCTGTTAAAAGATATATCCGCCCCAGTCGCCTTTCAGATGACGCAGAGGAAAGAAGACTGGCAATACTCATGCACAAATACATAGACTCAGCCGATGTGGACTTTGATCCCGATTTTTCCGATTGGATTGAAAAATATTCGAAGGAGAGGTAGCCATTCAGTTATTCGATTTTAAAACAATGCAATAAAAATCCCCCGATGGATAGTACATCAGGGGATTCATTTAAACGGACTGAGAATCTTACTTCTTTTTTGCCCTAGTGGCTGCAAGAGCTTTCAAGGCGTTGGGATTAGCCTTCCGATTACTAGTCTTGATGTGACCAGTAGGAGACACATTGAAATTCATCTTGTACGATTTGATAATTTCAACAACTTCTTTTCTGAACTCATCATTATTGGCCATCGCAATGAAATCTTCTACCAACTTCGAGGGATCATCTCCTTTGAAACGTTTGACAATGCTCTTGGCGAAAATCTCAGCGGTCCTTTTTACTTTGGTTACTCTCCCTTCAGTTCCAACGGACTTAACCGGCTTGAGGCTTTGAAACACCTTTACAGCATCGGCAGGCTGGATTTTGGCAGCCTCCAAAGCTTCGAGGACGTTCTCATATTTGACCAAACCCTGATAGAAGGCACGATCTAGAGCCGCGCCCGTCTTAGATCCAATCCCATTGATCACTCGGGTAATTGCAGAAGCTGGAACTGAAAGTTTCCCAATCCTGTATTCCGCCTTCTTAGACCTGCCAGATCCAGAATGGTAAGTGATTTGACCCATTGTCTCTCCTTTTGAGATGGTGTCTTGGGTAAGTGTATCAATCTTATTAGATGGGGTGATTGGGAACTTATCCCTTTTCTTTCTTCCAGTCAATGATTCTAGAAGACTCATGATGGTCTGCCTCCATATCAAATACTAGCCAATTATACTGAACAGGCAACCAGTTTAGGCCATTAATTGGGGAAAATTTCAATCAATCAAAAATTCATCTGACCTACTAAATTTTGAAAAAATCTTGGGAGTAAAAGAGACGGTCGGTCGGTATATCTATAGTGTGGGTGCCGTGGGGCCACCTGGAATGTAAAGCCCCCCAAGTAATAACCGGTATCGTCCCGCCGCCGAGTGGACCTAACGGATAACAATCATGAGGATCTACAACAACCTAAAGTCAATAGATGGAAATAATGAAATTTACGCAATTGCTGCAAATTCAAAGGCTATCGAGTTAATTGCAAAAGATGCATCCGGCAATTTGAACTCAAAGCTATTTTTTATGAACTCGATGATTGGAGGGCAGGGGGACCAAGTCGTTGGGATGCCCTGCTCCGCGCTGGAGGGGGGGAACTCTTGATCCTCTCTCAGCAAAATCTCATCCAGCAGCTCCGGGACCACGACATCCGTGTTTCCAGCACGACCATCCATGCCTGGGTCCGGGCCGGGTGCCCCACGGTTCCGGGCTGGAAGAACCCAAAGTTCATCTTGGCGAAGGTATTGGAATGGATTCAGGCCGTTCACCAAGTTGATCCCCTTGTCATGGAAGTGCGGGACCGCCTCTATAAACGCAGCCTCAAGAGGTCTGCATGACCCAGTGGCTCTTTAAGCGCGGGAAGGTCTATCACTACCGCTTCGAAATGAATGGTGCCCTCCACTCAGGCACCACAAAGGCCAGGGATCTAGAGACTGCCAAGCGGGTGCTGGAGATTGTTCGTCAGGACTGCATCCTGGGAGAGCATGGCATACGTGTGGCCCCGACTCTTGGAGCGGTGATTGATAAGTGGCTCAGCACCCGTGGTCGCTCCATATCTGATGAGCATCGGATCGCCGCCGAGAAGAGCCGTGAAGTCTTAAAGCCGCTTCTCAAATTGCCACTCCCGCAGGTCACCACGGCACGGGTCGAGGACTGGCGTTCGGACTATCTGAAGGGTCGTAGCCCGGCCACTGTCAATCTGGCCATGCGCTACCTGAAGTTGTTCTGCCGTTGGGCCATGAAGGACAAGCTGATCAAAGAGATGCCCTACTCCGTCAAGATGCTCAGGGAGGAAGAGAAGGCTCGGCCAATCGTGGAAAAGGACCAGCGTGAAATCTTCTTCAGCGCCGTGACACGGCTGAATGCCCAAATCCCAGCCGCCGCGACCTTCGCCATGACCCTCGGCGTCCGGGAGGCCGAGATGCTGAATGCCCGTTGGGAGTGGCTGACCGCCGAGGAATACGATGTGAGGAGCAAGACCAAGGGGAAGAAGCACAGGGTGATCGCCACGCCTCCCATCCTGCACACCGCCCTAGGTTGGATGCTCACCCATCAGGCTCTTGCCAAGAAGGAGCCACTCCCGGTTCAGCGCCCAGGCAAGGGCCTGATATTCCCAGGCGAGAAAGGGAATCCCCATGTACGCGGATGGCTCAATAAAGCCCTGAAGCGTGGCGCCAAGGCTATTGGTGTTCCGACCTTGGGGATCCACCGCCTACGGGCCACCTTCGCCACCCTGCACCTACGCAACAAGGCCCCTCTCAAGGAGGTCCAGACCATGTGTGGCCACCAAAGTGCACTGACCACTCTCCGTTACCAGGAAACCTCTACGGTGGAGCAGAAGAAGCACCAGGACGAGCTTTGGGGGTGATCAGGAAAGCCCATACCACTCACCCCGGCCACTGCCGTGCTGCTTGAGATGCCGAACCGGTCGCCCCTTCACGGTCCAAGAGCACTGTGAACGATCTACCGCCTTAGAAGTGATTTGGGAGGTACAACAATTTGGACCTTACTCAAGAAAGCTTTGGCCCTGACCGTTGGATGAGCATCAACCACCGAGAGGGCGCGATGGAATGGCATAAAATTCTTCTTGGCTCTCTAGTAATAGTTTGGATATTTCGATTTATTTACAAATACGCCACCAGTTCCAGCCCCAAAAGTTCGTCTTTAAAGATGAATCAAGTGGAAAGCATCGCCACTAATGACAAGGTTAAAGCGAGTAATTCTCAGAGTTATAGTAAAAAAATATTTTCAGATGGAATCAATAATTCAGTAGACAATTTTTTTCCTAAGGCTGCAATATTCGCGCTTCAAAATGGGAATAAACTTAATGCAATCAAAATTATTCGAGAAACTTATAATCTTGATTTAATGAATGCCAAAAAAATGATTGAAGATTATATTTTAACAGATCCAAAGCTTGTTGAAAATTTTAAAGAAATCAAAGAAAAGACTAAATTAAATGTAATTACAAAAACTAAAAAATCTGTAATGAATCAAGCAAAAGAAGACCCAAAGGAATTATTTCCAGAAGCCGATCAAATATTACATCAATTGTTGAATAATATTATGAACGGCTCAGAATCAGAGTGCTCACCGGAAGAGGGATATGTCATACAAACCCTCACTTCTGCGTTGACTGCATGGCTAAAGTTAATTGGAGAAGAAGGTTATAAACACGAAGATTTTGAACAGGTATTATTTAATACTATTGGAGCATTAATATTTCTAAAAAAATCTGATAAAATTCGATCCACTTTAGTAGAGCCTGAACAAAAAGTTACAAGTAAAATAGTATTTCAAGTACTAAAAATATTAGTAACTAAAGGTGATATTCAATATGACACATACGAAAATATAAAAAATAATTTATTTGCTGCTATTGCTGATGACAAAATAATTGATGAAATTAATAGTTATTATTTTGCGTCAATTTAATAAATTATCCAGTTAAATGGATTTGAGTGGTCATTCTGCCTCCATTTTCATCCATCCATTTGAATGGCAGTATAAAAATGGAGTATTAGTATGGCTTCTTGCAGTGGAAAGAGATCAACGGGAAAGAATCCTTGTGGTGGACCGTTGTATAAGTGTAACAAGTGTAATTCTGTAGGATGTGAACAGGCTCCACCAGATTCGTGTTCAAATCAATCATTTCAAAACTTTAAATGCATAAAATGTGGTGCGAGTGGTCAGCGAGAGGTGGTCAGGTAATTGATTTATATATTAACAATATGATATAATTACGAACAGGGGACTTAAATATGACGAAATATACTGCATGGGTTACTGTTGTTAATCAAAGAGGTTGTGACAATAGAATTGAAGTGACCGTGGAAGCGAATAATCAAAGGGATGCTCAGGCATTGATTCAGGCCCAATATGGCGCCACATGCAAGGACATTACACTACCTTGTAAAGTTGGATAGTTATTAAACCCCTAAGCCCGTACAAAATCCTCACAAGCGCAATGGCAAATCTCCGGAAACACAGGCTATTACTGAGTTCTAGCGTGTGGGGTGTTCGGACTGTTAATCACTAGGTCGGGGGTTCAAATCCCTCCTCCGGAGCCAGAAAAAAGACAGGGTCCAAACGGGGCCCTGTCATTTTGCTGCTTCGGTGGTCCGGCGGATTTGAACAACCGCATGGCAACCGGCCCAGGAGCGAACCCAGGTTCGAGTGGTCGCCGGCCACCAGTTCATTGCCCTCCTTCAGGGCCAGGAGGAAGGCCGTGCAACCACATTGGTTCGCGGCTTGATGGAGGGGGAAAGGAACTCAGCCTCTGGCCTACATAAACCCAGACTCAAGCGACTCGGAGTCATTCAAACAATGTGAACCCCAGGTCGGGAGCTTTGGGCCTCATCCCAGTTTGATGGATGCAAGGCGACCCCTGACTTCCTTCATGCTGAACGGTTTTGGAAGCAACGTGACAAAGGGATGAGCCTGGCTGAGATCCAGGGCCGCCTGATCTGTGCGTCCAGTGGACAGCAGGACGGGGACGGTCGGGAGCAATGCCCTCAGGCGAGGCAAGGTACCTATGCCACCGAGCCCTGGCATGTTCATGTCGAGAATCACCACATCGGGGCGAAATCCAGCTTCGATCCTGGCCAGCGCTTCTTCACCGCTTGAGGCAGCGCTCACAGCATGACCCAGTGTCTGGAGCATGGCATCCATGGAACTTTGGATCAGATCATCGTCATCGATGAGCAGCACACTCATGGATTTTCCAGTTGCCTCAGCCAGAGGTCCGGTCTCTGCCTCCAACCCTGCAGTCTCCCGCGCGCAGACGGGGAATCGCATTCTTACGGTAGTGCCTTGGCCTTGAACGCTCTGGATCTCGATTTCCCCCCGGTGAGCCTTCACGGTGCTGTAGACCATGGATAGGCCCAGCCCTGTGCCTTTGCCGACTTCCTTGGTGGTGAAGAAGGGTTCCATGGCTTTCTCCAGGACCTCCCTGGGCATGCCGGTTCCGGTATCTTCTATGGCCACTTCAATCCAGTCCCTATTCACATTCCGACTTCGCATGGTGAGTGTGCCATTTTCCGGCATGGCATCCACGGCATTGACACAGAGGTTCATGAAGGCGCTCACCAGGGCGCTGGGATCCCCGAGCATGGGACTGAGCCCAGATTCCAGCTCCAGTTCCAGGTGCACCTTGGACAGGACGGTTCGTTCCAGGAGCTTGATCTCATCCACCAGGATCGCATTCAGATCCAGGACTTGTTCTTCGGCCTTGCCCTGCCGTGCGAAGGAGAGCAGGTTCCTGACCATCTCTCCACCGCGGGTAGCGGCCTTGACGATGGTTTCGAAGGATCGATAGTACGGGCTTCCTGGGGGCTGGATCTCGAGGTTGGTGGAGGCCAAGCCAAGAATGGCTCCCAGCACGTTGTTCATGTCATGGGCGACCCCACCTGCAAGCACACCGAGACTTTCCATTTTTTGTGATTGCTGGAGTTGAGATAACAGTTTCAGTTTGTCCTCTTCGTCCCTTTTCCGCTTGGAGATATCGCGATGAAAGGCAAGGAGGACAGGGTTCTCTCCTGGAGTGATCAGGCTCGTCAAGACTTCGAGTGGGAATGAATGCCCATTCTTGTGAACATGCTCCACTTCGAATGTAAGCACTTCGCCCGCCAATATTCGTCCCAGGCGATCAGGGTGTTTCCTGAAGCTCCCAGGCGCATTCAGATCCTTAAGGTTGATCTGCATCATTTCCTGGCGAGTGTAGCCGTGCATCTGTGCGAACGCCTCATTGACTTCCAATGCCTGACCATCCACCGAATGAACGAGGATGCCCTCGCTGGCATTGTCAAAAAGGGTCTGATAGCGCTTCATACTCTCCTTGAGCGCCGCCTCGGCTTTCTTCCTATCGGTGATGTCACGGGTCACGGCCAAGAGCAGGTTGGATTCTGACGCTTCATCCCAGAGGGGGACGGCGTGGGATTCCATCCAACGGCGTGTGCCCCTTTGCCCTACCATTTCAAATTCGCCGAACCCGGACCCTTCCTTGAAAGCTTGCCGGGCGATCTCCAGGAACCGCGAATGGTGTTCTTGAACAACCATCTCGATGACCGGTTTCCCGATCACCTGCTCCCTGGAATCGACTTCCAGCATCTCAATCCCGGCCTTGTTCATGTCGAGAAGGAGGCCTTCCGGAGAGAGCAGCTTGACGCACTCGGGCTCTGCGTCCCAGATGGCGTGGAGGCGCGCCTCGCTGATCGCCAGGGCCTTCTCGGCCGCTCTGCGCTCGGTCATGTCCCTTCCGAACACGGAGACGCCGACAATCGACTGTCCCCTCCGGACCGGATTGAAACAGAAGTCCAGGCAGCGTCCACCCTGGAGCGTGGTCTCTAGGTGGAACGGGCCTTCAGCGATCGCCCGCTCGTAAAGCGGGCCCCAAAAGCTGGCCCGGTCGGGCGGAAGGTGTTCATCCGCGCGGGAGCCAACCCGGAGTTCAATGCCCCAGTTGTTCTGGAAGTGGGCATTCAGTGCTGGATTAAAAGCCACCACCCGGTGATCCAGATCCACTGACCAGATCAGGTCCTCCGTGCTGGCGAAGAGGGAGGTAAGATTGGCCTCGCTCGTTTCCAGAGCTGCCCTTGCAGCTTCCCGTTCAGTTACATCCCTAGCCAAGCTGACCATGCACTTCCGCCCGTTGAATTCCATGACGGTAGAGTTGCACTCGGCTATGACCTCTCGACCCTCCCGGTGCCGGATGTGGATCAGGCGGTTGTGTACCGCTCCGGTTGCATGCAAATCCTGATAGTAGTTTCCCCGATCCTCCTTCCTGAACCAGAGATTCAGGTCCACGGAGTTCCGGCCGATAGCTTCTTCGCGTGAATACCCGGTGATGCGCTCGAAAGCCTGATTCACATCCAGATAAGTCCCGGTCACCAGGTCTGTGACAAAGATCGCGTCGTAACTTCCTTGAAAGATCTGGGAGAGGCGTTCCTTTTCTTGCCGGAGTTTCTGTTCGGCCAGTTTCTCCTCTGTGATGTCTCGGAACACTCCTATCACCTGCAGGGCTCCGCCATCTCTATGGAACCTTGGCGTAGCCGTGACCAGAATGGTCTTAGTCTCGCCATTAGGCCTGCGGATGGCCATCTCGTAGGTACTCGAGCGCCCAGCCATTCGTTCCAGGGTTCCTTCCTTTATCTGCCCATGGCCCTTGTCCGGAACGAATTCAAGGAGGCTTCTGCCGAGCAGTCCCCCGGGCGGAACCCCAAAGATGGTCTCGGCCACGGGGTTGGCATAGAGGAACCGCTCCTCGCCATCCACCATGCCAAAGCCTTCGCCCTGGCGTTCCAACAGGTCCCGGAATAATGCTTCCGAGGCTTCGAGCGCTTCCTGTGCCTCTTTCTGGCTGGTGATATCACGAACAATGGTGATCACCCTATCTGGGGAGCATGGGACCAGACGGGCCTCGAAACATTTCTCCACACTTCCAACCTGAAGGGAGTACGTCAATTCCCTAAGAGAGCTTGAATCCAGAACTTCCTCGAAGGCATTCAGGAATTGCTCGCCAAGTGGCTCCGGGAGGACATCCTGAACCTTCCGATGAAGAAAAACATCCGGCGTGGCGTAGAGCAGGTTCGCGTCCGAGACGTGCACGTCCAGGTACTCGCCGTCTCTCTTGTTGGTGAAGATGAGGTCGGGGATGGCCTGGATGAGTGCCTGGTTCTTGGCGAGGCTGTTCTCGAGTTCAAGGGTCATCCGCTTCGAGGCAGCCAGGTGCCAGGCCAGGTCGGCCAGGAGCTGGACCGATTCGATATCAGCCTCGTCATAGTCGGCAAGCTTGTTCCCAACTCCCAGAACTGCCACGACACGCCCGGATCTTTTCACAGGAACGACTAGTTCTCGCAGTACCGTTGCATGCCCTGGGGGCAGGCCCTTGCGGTTCGGAACGTTCTGGTAGTCGTTCTGGATCAGGGGGTGACCCACTCGAAGGCAGTCTGCCCATACGCCGGCTTTCGACACGGGATAATGCATTCCCTTGCCCTCGGCCGTGCAGAACTCCGCCTCCGTGCGAGTGCTCCATGCCTGCAGAAGGAGGTTCTCCTGGTCCTCTTCCACGAAGTGGTAGAAGCCGATATGGGAACCGGTAAGAGCCTCGGCCTCGTCCAGTGTCGCTCGGAGAATCTGCTCCAGGCTGAGATCCTTCGCCCGTTCCTCAAGGCTGATCACGGCTGCATGGATGGTCCTGGAACGACCCGGTACGGGTTCGGACATTGGCATTCGCAATCCAATGGGTTGACACCCAATTATTCGGCATTGTCCGGGGAACGGTTGAAATTTCGCCGGTTGTCATGCGACCGGAGGCCACTCCAGTGACACCTGGCAGAAGGAGGAACCTGGCCCAGAAAGGGCCGTGAAGGGGCATTCATCCGGTGGTCGGCAAGCGCCCCAGAGCGCGTCTTCCCTGGTAGCTTGAGGCTCTGGGCTCTGCCAACACGGGAATGCCCGGCAGGAGGAGCCTGATGACCGGGTGCGGGTCATGAAGACGTACCCGCACTCACTCTTCAGCTACACCATCAGGGTCTTCCGGAGGATTCTGGCGATCCGTACGGCATTCTCGAGAACGGCCCGGTCTGATGGCGTGAGGTTGGCTTCCCGCAGGATCACGGTGGCCGCCTCCTCCAGGTTGAGGGCGTGAATGGCCTCCTGTCCCAGTGCTTGGTAGTGGCCCTTGTGGTGGGTTGGCGTCATGGGCGTCCCTTGCTCGTTCACATTTGGCATCGAACCTGGAGGTGGAGAACTTGAATCTTTCGGTGATGGAGGGGAATAAGTGGGTACTCGCAGGGATCTGGATCCCCGTGTTGGCTGGGAACACCATCGGGGGCCTCCGGTGTCCCGGGAGCCGTATCCGTCGGTTGGCTGGGTGAGGCCCCTGCGAGCCTGTCTTGGGAAGGTGGGAGAGCCCCCCGGGCGTGGAGACTGGAGGGTCGGACCCAACTGGACCGGATGGATGGCCAAGGCAGCCTTTTACGGTGATCCTGCGATCCACTCATCCCGCTATAGCCGCTCCAGCCGACCTCGAAGTTCCTCCATGGCGAATGGCTTGGGGAGCAGGGTGACGAAGGGTTCATTCAGCGTGAGATCCAGGGTGGTCTGGTCGGCCCTTCCGGTGGAAATGATGACTGGCAGCTTGGGGAATAAGGTCCGCAGGCGGGGCAGGGTCGCCAGCCCGCCAAGTCCTGGCATGTTCATGTCGAGGATGACCACGTCGGGCTGGAATCCGGCCTCGAGTTGGGTCAGAGCCGCCTCGCCGCTGCCAACAGCCAAGGCCGCATGCCCCATTCTGGTCAAGACTTCGTAAGTGGTATTCCGCGGGATTTCGTCGTCATCCACGAGGAGCACCTTCAGCTTCCGGGGCACGGTCCCAGCGGGGCGGTCCTCCTCCCCTTCGGGGGCCTGGGTCCTGTTGGCGAAGGATGGGAAGCGGATCCGCACGCGCGTGCCCCGCCCTGGTTCGCTCTGGATCTCCAGCTGCCCCTGGTGTGCCTTCACGGTGCTGTAGACCATGGAGAGGCCAAGGCCCGTGCCCTTGCCCACTTCCTTCGTGGTGAAGAAGGGGTCCACGGCCTTCTCGAGCACTTCCTTGGTCATCCCCACCCCCGTGTCTTCCACCAGGACCTCGACCCAACCACTGTCGACGTTCCGGGTGCGCAGGGTCAGCGTGCCATTGTCAGGCATGGCATCCACCGCGTTGACGCAGAGGTTCATGAAGGCGTGCGTTAGGGCACCTGCATCGCCACGGATGTACCGCAGGTCGGGGGCAAGATCCAGCTCGAGGTGGATCCTGGACAGGGTGGTGCGTTCCAGCAAATTCACTTCCTCACGGAGGATCTCGTTCAGTTCCAGTTCGTATTCTTCGGCGGTCCGCTGGCGAGCGAATCGCAGCAGGCTCTTCACCATCTTTCCGGCCCGCTCGGCGGCGCGGATGATGGCCTGGAAGGATCGGTGTCCCAGGCTGCCCTCGGGTTGTTCTTCGAGTCCAAGCTCCGCCATTCCCAGAATGCCTGTCAGCACATTGTTCATGTCGTGGGCGATGCCGCCCGCCAGGGTGCCGAGGCTCTCCATTTTCTGGGCCTGCTGCAGCTGGGCCTGGAGCCTCGCATTCTCCTCCTCCGCCTGCTTCCGCGCCGAGATGTCCTGGATGGACCCTTCGAGGATGCCCTCCTCTCGGAAGAGCTTTACCGAGGTGATGGCCTGGCGGATCTCACCCCGCGCATTCAGGTACTCGAACTCGAAATCCATCACATGACCTTCGGCCTCCAGCAGGCGGACCATCTCCTCCCTTTTCCTCCGGTCTGCCCACACCACAACAGAAGGCTGCTGCCGGACCTCGTCCATGGTTCTTCCGAGCAGTTCCAGGTACTTCTCGTTGAATTCCAGGATTTCGCTGCCATCCAGCCGGGTCCTGAACATCCCCACCTCGGCATTGTTGAAGAGCTGGCGGTAGCGCTCCTCGCTCTCGCGCAGGCCAGCTTCCAACTCTTTGCGCCCCGTGACATCGACATGGGTGCCCACCATGCGCAGGGCGCGCCCCTCCTCATCGCGATGGATGGCCTTGCCTCGGCCAAGGATCCACCTGATGGCTCCATCCCGGGCCCGCATGCGGTATTCCACCTCAAAACTTGGGCAGGCACCCTGGATGCATGCTTCGTTGGCTGCCAGGACCCTCGCCCGGTCTTCCGGGAGGATCAGGTCTGCCCAGGAGTCCACTCGCGCGGAAAATTCGTCCAGCTCGTAGCCCAGCATCCGGGTGTAGGAGGGACTGTAGTACACGGCCCCCGTGGCGACGTTCCAGTCCCATATCCCATCGCTGGTCGCATCCATCGCCAGGCGGAACCGTTCCTCACTCAAGGACAACGCCTCCGCGTTCAACGCCTGGCTTTTCCACGCCCGCCAGAAGAGCCAGGAAATGGCCCAGATGCCCAGGAGGGAGAGTCCCATGAGGGTCAGGATCCTGCCCCGGTCCCCGCGCCACTGGGCCAGGTAATCCGCCTCCGCCAGTCCGGCTCCGACGATCAGGGGTGCGTCCTTGACCCGGCGCATGGTGTAGAGCCTGGGCTTCTGGTCGAAGGACGAGATGGCGGAGTGAGTTACCTCCGAGGCGCCGGATTGCACGAATTTCATGAGTTCGGCCGTTCCCGTTTGGGACCCTATCTCCAGGTCAGGTCCACCCGAGGCTTCCGGGAAGCGGGCGATGAACCCGCCATCACTGTCCCTCACGGTCAGCGACCCCCCCGGCCCGATCTCATAGCCCGAGAGCCGGCTCTTGAGGTAATCCAGGGAGAGGGGAATCACCACGACCCCTCCGAACTCGCCATTCGGCAGGTTGAAGCGTCGGACGCACGGGATCACCCACTTCTTCGTGAGGAATCCGATGATGGGTTTGGAGACGACCATCCCCGCATCCGGATGGGTCCTGCAGTAGAGGAACCACCAGCGGCTCTCCCAGGAGGGAACCAGGGCGATGGGGCGGTTGCCGAGGATCGCCCTTCCCCGGGCATCGGCGATCCAGATGATCCCGGGCCAGGGCAGCAGCTTCCCCTCCGTGGCAAGGAGCTGCTCCAGCCTGGGGTGGTTCAACTGTCCGTTCCGCCAGGTGCCTGTCGCTTCACCGGCGACGCTGCCCAGCGCAAGATCGATTTTCTGAAGGGTGCCGGTGAGGCTCTGATCCAGGGCCTGGGCGAGGTTCCTGCTCTGGATCCTGGCCAGGCCCTCCGACTCGATCCGCCGCGTGGCCACGAATCTGAAGCCGAGGGCCACCACGATTCCGGTCGCCAGCAGGGTGGCCGAAATGAGCATGGCTTCAAAGGGGCTCTTGATGGGAGCGCGGGGCGCGTGTTTCACGGTGGACCGATGCGTGGGTCAGGGCACATGGGAGTGTGGATCAGATTCACTCTGTGTCGGGTCGGCCCGCTCCCGGCTTGAGTTCCAGAAACGTGGGCCTTCCGGCCCCCCGATCCCGGGGACTCACTCCTCCGAGAAAAAGAAGGGGGCCTCGATCTGGTCCGCGTCCATGGTCTTGACGAGGGTCTCCAGGCTCTGGTTCAGCGTCTTGAGCTGAGCCGGGCTGAGGGATTTCAGTCCCTTGATCAACTGGTCCTGGGCCGGGTTGGGCGCCTGGCGGATCAGGGCCAGCCCCCGGGGGGACAGGCTCAGGCAGACCCGGCGACGGTCGGCCTGGTCGGGCTCGCGCAGCACCAGTTCCTTGGCGATCAGGCGGTCGATCACTCCGACGACGGTGCTCGGGCTCAGGTGCATGCTGGCCGCCAGGTCCTTCAGGGAAAGCGGAGCCTTGCGGCCCAGTTCCCAGAGCGCCCAGAGCTGGGGACCGGTGATCCCGAACCTCGTTTCCACGGTCCGGGAATAGGACTCGACCGCCTTGAAGATCCGGCGCAGGTGCTGCATGGAGCCCTCCACCAGCTCCTTCGCAGATGGGTCTTGCTTTTTGTTTTGCATGGGTAATAATTTGTGTGACGAATTATTTGCTGTCAAGGTCTTCCCCTCCTGCAATCGGCCCATGCCCAAAACCCTACTGCCTTCCCCCAACCAGCGACTCCGCATGCTAGCCCATACGCGCCGGCTGGGGGGCATCATGCTGCCCCTGGGCGCCGCCATTGGGCTGGCCGTGGCCCTCGCGCTCCGGGGGCTGGGCTCCTTCGAGCCATGGGTGGGCCGGGTGGGGGGTGAAACGCACCTCACCCTGGTGGTCCCCGCCATTGGACTCTTCCTGGTGACACTCTGGCTCTCGATCACGGGGATCGGCGAGGTCTCCCTGTTCAAGGACCTGGACCTCGCGCACCGGTCCCCCTACGAAGTTTTCCCGTTCCGGAAGTCCATCGGCAAGGTCCTGGCCTGCGCCATGACCATCGGGTTCGGTGGGAGCGTGGGCGTGGAGGGGCCCGGCAAGTGGTTCGGCTCCGCCCTGGGCCTCCAGTTCCACCGCCTCATCAGGGCTTTTTCGAGAAGGGTCCCCATCGCTCGCCGGCTCATCGCACCCGCCTCCATCATGGTCCGGGCGGGGGCCGCCTCGGCCCTGGCGTCGGTCTTCCGGGCCCCCCTCTCCGGCGCCCTCATGGCCGCGGAAATGGATGGACGGCTGCACTCGGAGGCCCTGGTCCCCTGCCTGTTTTCTGCGGCCGCGGGCTTCATGGTCTTCTCCGGCTGGATGGGCATGCAGCCGCTGCTGCCCATCTCGCGGACCTACACGGCCCATTATTCGGAGCTCTACTGGGCTCTGCTCCTGGGCCTGACCTGCGGCCTCCTGGCAAGCCTCTACCTCTGGCTGAAGGCCCGGCTCAGGGCGCTCCTGGACCCGATCCCCCTGCATTGGCGGGGACTGGTCGCGGGGATCGGCCTCGCGCTCCTGGCCATGCCGTCCCACTTCCTCTGGGGTGGCTTCCCGGTGACCCAGGGGGGAGGCCTCGAGCTGGTCGCCCATCTCCTCAGGGGAGACACCCTCTCGCAGCAGGCCATCCTGTTCCTGGCCCTCAAGCTCTTGGCGACGGCGCTGACCCTGGCCGGGGGCGGCATCGGCGGGATCTGGCTCCCCTCCCTGGCCATGGGGGCCGCCGTGGGCGCGGCCTTCGACGGCTGGCTGGGCCTGGGGCAACCGGGCTACATGACCCTGGTCGGCGGCGCGGCCTTCGTGGGCGCCACCAACGAATCCATCCTGGTCCCGGTGGTCTTCCTCGCGGAGACCACGGCCCAGGCCTCCCTGGTGGTGCCCGCGCTGATCGCCACCAGCGTGGCCTACCTGATCACCCGGGAGCGGACATGAGCTTCCGGTCCGACAGGGGGAGGCTTCCCTTCGCTCAATCTCTTTCCGGGTGGTCGCGCCACTCGCACAGTGATCAGCCCGGTCGCTTGGTCCATCTCCTGGGATGGATGGCCCAAGTGCAGGCCCCGGACCGGTCCCGCAGCCGCCAATCCCCTTTTCTGGAGGTCCTATGACCCGTAATTTCGCAACCCCATTCGCCCTCATGGCGGGGCTCCTCCTCCTGGGCGTCGGCTCGGCCTGCAAGAAGCCCGAACCTGTCCAGGCCCCGGTGCCAGCCCCGGCCCCCGTGCAGCAGGCCCCGGCGCCCGCGTTGGACGACCAGGCGGCCCAGAGGCACCAGGCAGAGCTCGACGCAGCCCGGAAGGCCGAAGAGGCCAAGCGGGCTGCGGCGGAGAAGGAGGCCGCCTTCCGGCGTGCCGCTGCCGAGGCGCTCCAGGACATCCACTTCGATTTCGACAAGTCCGAGATCAAGGCTGAAGACCGGCACCAGCTCCAGAAGATCTCGGAGTTCCTGAAGGCCTACCCCGCCGTCAAGATTGAAATCCAGGGCCACTGCGACGAGCGGGGTACCAACGAGTACAACCTCGCCCTCGGGAACCGCAGGGCCGGCGCGACCCTGGCCTACCTGGTGACCCTGGGATCCCCGGAGCCGAAATTCACCCTGATCAGCTACGGCAAGGAGAAGCCCCTCTGCACCGAGGCCAACGAGGCCTGCTGGTCCAAGAACCGCCGGGCTCATTTCGAGCTGAAGTAGAGGCCAGTCGGCCCTACCAGGCGTATGCCCCGAGGCTGAGAAACAGCCCCGGGGCATACGCCTGGTGGGGCCCTCCGCCGGGCCCTGCGGGCGCAGGCCGGGCCGGGTCGATGGTAGATTGCTGGGATCCCCTGGAGGGTTGCCATGAATGGCCGTATCCCTGTTCTGTGCTCACTGACCCTCTGCCTCTCCCTGGCGGGCCGGGACCCGGGCCCTGAGGTCCTCCGCACCTTCAGGGTCGGGGGCGAGGGCCGCTGGGACTACGTGGCCCTGGATCCGGCCGGTGGGAGGCTCTACGTGTCCCGCTCCACGCGGGTGATGGTCCTGGACCTGGAGGGACGGGTGAAGGGCGAGGTCCCCGGTACGGCGGGCGTGCATGGCGTGGCCTTCTCCAGGGAACTGGACCGGGGCTGGACCAGCAACGGGCAGGCCGGTACCGTGACCATCTTCAGGCTTTCCACCCTCGAGGGGGAGAAGGTGGTGAGGACCACCGGCGAGAATCCCGATGCCATCCTCTTCGAACCCGCCTCGAAGCGGGTGTTCACCTTCAACGGCCGGGGCAAGAATGCCACGGTGATTGATGCCCTCAGCGCCGAGTTGGTAGGCACCCTTCCCATGGGTGGCAAGCCCGAATTCGCCGCCTGTGATGGGTTGGGCCGGGTCTACGTGAACAACGAGGACACGTCGGAAATCCTCGCCATCAATGCCCGTACCCTCCAAGTCGAGGCCAAGTGGTCCATCAAGCCCGTGGCGGATCCCAGCGGCCTGGCCATCGACGTGGCGCACAACCGCCTCTTTTCCGTGGGCGGCAACAGGCTGATGGCCGTGGTGGACGCGGGCTCCGGCAAGGTCCTGGCCACCCTCCCCATCGGCGCCGGCACCGACGGCATCGCCTTCGATCCAGGGACGGGCTGCGCCTATGCCAGCAACGGGGAAGGCACCATCTCCGTCATCCGCCCCACCGGCCCCGCCACCTACGAAGTGTCCGCCACCGTGCGCACGAAGCCCGGCGCCCGCACCCTCGCGGTCAACCCCCTCACCCACCGCCTCTACCTGCCCACGGCGGAGTTCGCGCCCCTCCAGAAGGATGCCCAGCCCGGCACCCGGCCCGCCATGGTCCCGGGCAGCTTCCAGATCCTAGAGGTGGGCGAAGCTCCTTGACCCGAGGCCCCGCCTCGCCACCGGAACCGTGGGCCGTCCGGCAACTGGGCTACCCTCGAAGGCAGGGCCCCCTGAGTCAGATGGCGACCCACCCCTGGAGTTCAGCATGAAACGATTTCCGCTCACCCTCGCGTTCCTCCTGGCCGGGCTCTCCGGCTGGGCCGCACAGCCCCCCAAGCCGAAGGGACCCCAGATGGTCACCACCGATTCCGGACTAAAGTATCTCGACACCGTGGTGGGAACAGGGGCCTCGCCGGCCCGGGGCCAGCGCTGCCTAGTGCACTACACGGGCTGGCTGAATGACGGCCGGGGCCAGCACGGCAAGAAGTTCGACAGTTCGCTGGACCGCGGCCAGCCGCTGGCCATCCCCATCGGCGTGGGTCGGGTCATCAAGGGCTGGGACGAGGGCCTGATGAGCATGAAGGTGGGGGGCAAGCGCACCCTCTTCATCCCGTCCTACCTCGGCTACGGCCCCCGGGGCGCGGGCGCGGACATCCCCCCCAACGCCGACCTCATCTTCGAGGTGGAGCTGCTGAGCCTGCAGTAGCCTCCTGGCTCCGGGGCTACTTCAGTACTTCCAGTCCGGGTGCAGGGTGCCCTTGAAGACGGGGTGGACCGGCCCGGTCATGAGGATCTGCCCTGCCGCCGTGAAATCGATGTCCAGGGAACCGCCGGGCATCTGGACCGTGACATGGTCCTCCACCAGGCCGAGGCGGCGGCAGGCGGCGGCGGCGGCGCAGCTGCTGCCAGAGGCGGGGGTGTAGCCGGCGCCGCGCTCCCAGAACTCGACCCGGATGCGATGGCGGTTGACCACCTCCACCAGCTGGACGTTCACCCGCTCCGGGAACTCCGGATGCTTCTCGAGCTGGGCCCCGAGCCGGCGGGCATTGGCGGGCGAGACCTCGCCCGGGAACAGCACGCAGTGGGGATTCCCGAGGCTGAGCGCCGTGATGGTGACGGGCCCCGAGGGCAGGAACAGGGGGGTTTCCAGGACCTCGAGGTGGGAGGCGATGCCCGTGAAGGGGATGTCCCCCGCCCGGAAGCTGGGGCGGCCCATGTCCACCTGCACCAGGCTGCCGTCCCGGGCCAGGAATTTGATCTCGGCATTGCCGGCGGCCGTGTGGATGCGGCAGCCGGCCTCCGTGGCGTGCCCCCCCTCCAGGAGGTAGCGGGCGAAGATGCGCAGGCCGTCTCCGCTCTTCTCCGCCTCGCTGCCGTCGGGGTTGAAGATCCGTAGGCCGAAGGCCTGCGGATCTTCGGGAACGGGCAGGGGGCCCAGCAGGAGTCCGTCGGAGCCGATTCCGTGGCGCCGGTCGCAGAGGGCCTGGGCGAACCGGGCCGTCATCTCGAAGGAGGCCACGGTGGGGTCCAGCACGAGGTAGTCGCTGCCGAATGCCTGGAATTTGAAGAAGGGGACTTCGTTGGGCATGGTCTCGTCCTGGGCCAGATCAATGGGTGATGCGGGTTCCGAGCACCTGCAGGAACTGGGCGAGCCAGGCGGGGTGGGCGGGCCAGGCGGGCGCCGTGACCAGATTCCCGTCCGTGACGGCGCCGTCGATGGCGATCTCGGCGTACTTCCCTCGGGCCACTTCCACTTCGGAACGGCAGGCGGGATAGGCGGAGCAGGAGCGGCCCTCCAGCACGCCGGCCGCCGCCAGCAGCTGTGCCCCGTGGCAGATGGCCGCCACGGGCTTGTTCGCCGAAAAGAAATGGCGCACGAGTTCGAGCACCTTGGGGTTGAGCCGCAGGTATTCGGGGGCGCGGCCCCCGGGGATCACCAGCGCGTCGTAATCCTCGGGCCTCACCTCCGCGAAGGTGGCATTGAGGGTGAACCGGTGTCCCGGCTTCTCGGAGTAGGTCTGGTGCCCTTCGAAATCATGGATGGCGGTGGCGATGGACTCGCCGGCTTTCTTATCGGGGCAGATCGCGTGGACGCTGTGCCCCACGGCCAGCAGGGCCTGGAAGGGCACCATGATCTCGTAGTCCTCGCCGAAATCACCGACGAGCATGAGGATGCGTTTGGCAGCCATGGGAACCTCCTGTGGGCGTTGGAGCCGCCCCGATTATGAGCGCCCCCAGGGAATTGGGGTGCGCGCAGTCGAGGAAAAGTCCCGCCGAGGGGCGGGGCTTCCCGGGATCGGCCGGAGGCTCAGGCCTGGAGGTAGACCTCGGAGCCCTTCTTGACGAACGTCTCCGCCATTTCCTCCAGCCCCTTCTTCAGGGCCTCCTCCTCTCCATATCCGTGGCTTTCGGCGTACTGCCTCACGTCATCGGAGATCTTCATGGAGCAGAAGTGCGGTCCGCACATGGAACAGAAGTGGGCGGACTTGGCCCCCTCGGCAGGCAGGGTCTCGTCGTGGAACTCCCGGGCGGTGTCGGGGTCCAGGGCCAGGTTGAACTGATCCTCCCAGCGGAACTCGAAGCGGGCCTTGCTCATGGCGTCATCCCAGATGCGGGCGCCCGGATGGCCCTTCGCCAGATCGGCGGCGTGGGCGGCGATCTTGTAGGTGATGACCCCGTCCTTCACGTCCTTCTTGTTGGGCAGGCCCAGGTGCTCCTTGGGGGTCACGTAGCAGAGCATGGCGCAGCCGTACCAGCCGATCATGGCGGCGCCGATGGCCGAGGTGATGTGGTCATAGCCCGGGGCGATGTCCGTGGTGAGGGGGCCGAGCGTGTAGAACGGGGCCTCGTCACAGACCTCCAGCTGCTTGGTCATGTTCTCCTGGATGAGGTGCATGGGCACGTGACCCGGCCCCTCGATCATGACCTGCACGTCGTGCTTCCAGGCGATCTTGGTCAGCTCGCCGAGGGTCTCCAGCTCGCCGAACTGGGCCTCGTCGTTGGCGTCGGCGGTGCTGCCGGGGCGCAGGCCGTCGCCCAGGGAGAAGGCCACATCGTAGGCCTTCATGATCTCGCAGATGTCCTCGAAGTGCGTGTAGAGGAAGTTCTCCTGGTGGTGGGCCAGGCACCACTTCGCGAGAATCGACCCGCCCCGGCTCACGATTCCGGTGACGCGCTTGGCCGTGAGGGGCACGTAGCGCAGCCGCACGCCGGCATGGATGGTGAAGTAGTCCACGCCCTGCTCGGCCTGCTCGATGAGGGTGTCGCGGAAGATCTCCCAGGTGAGGTCCTCGGCCTTGCCGTGGACCTTCTCCAGGGCCTGGTAGATGGGCACGGTGCCGATGGGCACGGGGCTGTTCCGCAGGATCCACTCGCGGGTCTCGTGGATGTTCTCTCCGGTGCTCAGGTCCATCACGGTGTCTGCGCCCCAGCGGATGGACCAGGCCATCTTCTCGACTTCCTCCTCGATGCTGGAGGCCACGGCGGAGTTGCCGATGTTGGCGTTGATCTTCACCAGGAAGTTGCGGCCGATGACCATGGGCTCGGTTTCGGGGTGGTTGATGTTGGCGGGGATGATGGCGCGGCCCCGGGCCACCTCGTCCCGGACGAACTCGGGGGTGATGCGGCTCTTGATCCCCGCCGCCTCGCGGCCCAGGTTCTCGCGGATGGCGATGAATTCCATCTCCGGCGTCACCAGGCCCCGCTTCGCGTAGTGCATCTGGGAGACGTTGCAGCCGGCCCTGGCCCGCAGGGGCTTGCGGTCCGCATGGAAGCGGATGGCGTCCAGGTCCTTGTCCCGCTCGCGCAGCTTCCGGTAGAGGCTGGTGGCGCCGGGCAGTTCCTCCACGTCCCCCCGGCCCTGGATCCAGTCCCGGCGGAGGGGCGGGAGGCCCTTGGCCACGTCGATGGTGACGGTGGGGTCGGTGTAGGGGCCCGAGGTGTCGTAGAGAACCACCGGCTCGTTCTCCAGGAGCCGATCCTGGAAGTCCCGGGTGGGGTGGAGCCGGACCTGGCGGAAGGGGACGCTCACCCCGGGGCGGGTGCCAGCCACGTGGATTTTCGCGGAGGCCGGGAAGGGCTTCAGGCAGGCTGCCAGGGTGGTGTCGCCCAGGGTCTCCGGAGGGTGATTTGACTGCATGGTCATGGAAACTCCGGACTTGAAAGTAACCGGGCCAGGATTGATCCCGAATTAGGAAGTTTATCGCGAGGGGGCGAGTGCGACGAATTCAAAGATTATCGCTTTGGCGCCGATAGGGGGAGCACGGAGCCCTCTATGCCGGACAAGCACCAGGATCCCCAGGCCATCCCCGACCAGCTCATGCAGATCGCCCGAGAGCAGGAAGGCGGCGCCGAGCGTGTGCTCGACCAGATCGAGGTGGTTCAGCACAGCTTCGAGGAGATCCAGGCCCTCTCCAAGGAGTGCCAGGAGATCCTCAAGGCCCTGGTTCCCCCCTCCCCGGAGCTGGAACGCCTGACCGAAAGGCTGGAGCAGATCGGCTTCCATGCGGATAACGGGGGGTACAACATCCAGGGGGCCTTCGACCTTTACCAGTACCAGGACGTGGTCCGGCAGAAGATGGAACGGGTCGGGCGCAGCCTCATCGAGGTGGCCCACTACGTGCTGGGGCGCCTGCAGCCGGCCGAGGATCACCTCCCCAAGATGGCCCCTTCGGGTCGGGACATCCTGCTGCGCGAACCCCAGATGGCGGACCTGTCCAAGGAGGATGCGGACTCGGTGGTGGCGGAGTTCCTGGCCAGGGCCCTCAAGGACAAGGCTGCGAAGAAGGCCGAAGGCTGATCCCCTGGGATGGGGGATAATCGGATCCCTGGAGGGATCATGCCTCGCCGTGCCCTGATCATCAGCAGTCTGGCCCTGGGTCTTGTGGCCTCGATCCACGGCCAGGAGGACCCGGTCCTGCGAGCCCGTGCCCAGCGCGCCTCCGCCCAGGGCATCGCCGATGGGGACCTGCCGCCGGTGCCCCGGGGCATCGTCGAGCCCCCCCCGCTGCCCCCGCCCGAGGTCCACGTCAAGGACAGCCGCAAGGGCCGGAGGGCCAAGGGCAAGGGCCGGCGGGGGAAATCCACCGCAAAGCGTACGAAGAGCGCCAGTTCCAAGGCCCCAGCCCACCGGAAGGCCAAATGAGGATCGGGGTGCTCACCTCCGGCGGGGATGCCCCCGGCATGAATGCGGCCATCCGGGCCGTGGTCCGTCAGGCCGATGCCTTGGGCCACGAGGTCTGGGGCATCCATCGGGGCTACCAGGGGCTCCTGGAGGGGGACATGGCGCTGATGCCCAGCCGGGCCTGCGCCAACATCCTCCAGCGGGGCGGCACCGTGCTGCATACGGCCCGCTGCGCCCAGTTCCACCAGGCGGAGCAGCGCGCCCAGGCCGCGGCCAGGCTGAAGGCGGCGGGGATCGAGGCCCTGGTGGTGATCGGTGGGGACGGCAGCTTCCGTGCGGCGGAGGCCCTCCAGCGCGAGCATGGCGTGGCCTGCGCGGGCATCCCCGGCACCATCGACAACGACCTGCCGGGTACCGAAAGGACCCTCGGCTTCGACACGGCCCTGAACACCGCCGTGGAGGCCATCGACCGCATCCGGGACACAGCCTCCAGCCACGGCCGGCTCTTTCTCGTGGAGGTCATGGGCCGGAGCTCGGGGATGCTCGCTGTCCACACGGCCCTCGCCTGCGGGGCGGAGGCGGTGCTCTATCCCGAATCCCCCGAGGACAGCTACGAGAACCTCGTCTCGCAGCTGAACGCGAACTGGCTGCGCGGCAAGCGGAGTTCCATCGTGGTGGTGGCCGAGGGCGACACCGTGGGACGGGCCGTGTCGGTGGGGGAGCGGCTCAAGCTGGACCACTCCCTGGACCTGCGGGTGGTGGTGCTGGGCCATGTCCAGCGGGGGGGCAGCCCCACCGCCATCGACCGCATCTGGGGCAGCCGCTGGGGCTGTGAAGCCGTGCGCCGCCTGGACTGCGGCGAACGCGGGTTCTACGTCGGGGAAGTGGCGGGGGCCCTCGTGGCCCAGCCCCTGTCGCGGATCATGGAACCTCAGCCCGCGCCACCAGGGGATCTCGGGCGGCTGGTATCCGTCCTGGCCCGGTGAGCAGGTTGCCGGGATCCGCCGGACTGTGGTGTTCTTGAAGGGCCGCGTGGCGGCGGGAGGTCGGGAATGTCGGACACGGGCAGTCAGCAATCCTTGGTTGCGGTCGTCTTCTCGGTATCGCCTGGGGCGATACGCGAGACTTCCCGCGCTGGGGCTGCAGGAATGGAGGCATGATGTCGGACACGGGCAGTCAGCAATCTTTGGTTGCGGTCGTTATGGCCGGGGGACGGGGCACCCGGTTCTGGCCCCGCAGCCGCAATGCCCGGCCCAAGCAGTTCCTGGCCATCGTCGGCACCGAGACCCTGCTGCACCAGACCGTTCGGCGCCTGGACGGCCACGTGAACCCCGACCACATCTTCGTGGTCACCACCGAGGATCTGGCCGCGGAGACCCGGCGCATGCTGCCCGAGCTGCCCCCGGAGAACGTGATCGTCGAGCCCGAGGGCCGCAACACGGCGCCCTGCCTGGCCCTGGCCCTGGTGGAGATCGAGAAGAAGTTCCCCAACGGCGTCATGGCCGTACTTTCCGCGGACCACTGGATCGGGGACCGGGAGCTCTTCCTGGAGGACCTCGACCTGGCCGTGAAGCATGCCGCCTGGGAACACGAGCTGGTCACCTTCGGCATCAGGCCCACCTATCCCGAGACGGGCTACGGCTATATCGAGGCCGAAGGCCACGGTCCCGTCCTCAAGGTGAAGGCTTTCCGCGAGAAGCCACCCGTGGAGGTGGCCGTGCAGTACCTCGAATCCGGGCGCCACTACTGGAACGCCGGCATGTTCGTGTGGACCCTGGCGGACTTCCGCGCGGGTCTTCAGGCCCACGCGCCGGAAGTGCTGGCCCCGCTCGACACCTGGGTGCGGGCCGGGGCGGATCCGTCGACCCTCGCCGCCGCCTACCGTCAGCTGCCCAGGGTGGCCATCGACGTGGCCCTCATGGAAAAGGCCGCCTCGGTGGCCGTGGTGCCGACCCGCTTCCGGTGGTCGGACGTGGGCTCCTGGCCCGCCGCCATCGAGTTCCAGGAGACGGATTCCGAGGGCAATGTCAGCCAGGGCGAGACCCTGCTGCTGGACACCCGGAACAGCGCCTTCTTCGGCGGCAGGCGCCTCATCGCGGCGAGCGGCGTCGACGATCTCATCGTGGTGGACTCGGACGACGCCCTGCTCATCTGCCGCCGGGACCGCGCCCAGACCGTCAAGCAGATCGTGGAACGGCTCAAGGCCGAAGGCCGCGAAGACCTTCTATAGACTGAAGACTGAGGACACACACGATGCAAAAACCTGAAACCCTCCACGTGGACAAGCCCTGGTGGACGGGGCCCCGTCCGCGAGCCCAGCGGGCGAGCGGGAGCATGCCACAGACGTGGCATGCGATCCGGGGGTAGTCCCGGAGCCCCCCGCGAGGCGAAGCCGAGTGGCGATGATGAACGATCTTTTCCAGCGAGAGATGACGATGAAAAAACCTGAAACCCTCCACGTGGACAAGCCCTGGGGCTCCTTCGACCAGTACGCCCTCAACACGCCCTGCACGGTGAAGATCCTCACCTGCAACCCCGGACAGCAGCTGAGCCTGCAGCGGCACAGCCACCGCGGGGAACTCTGGGTGGCGCTGGATCCGGGGGTGGTGGTGGACCGCGACGGGGAGGAGCTGCGCCCGGCCGTGGGCCAGGAGCTCTGGCTGCCCCTGGGGAGCATCCATCGACTCCGCTGCGACGCCGGGAATCCGGCGCCGGTGCGTGTGCTGGAGGTCAGCCTGGGCCTCTTCGACGAGGCGGACATCGAGCGGCTCCAGGACGACTACGGACGCCGTTGATGCGCCTGGCCCTGGTCGCCATCGCGGCCCTGCCCCTGCTGGCCCAGAGTGGCGAGGAGATCCTGGCCCGGGTGGACCGGCTCCGCCATCCCTGGCCGGCGTTCACGGTGGAACTGACCCTGAAGGGTCCGGGCCAGGCCCAGCACTGGAAGGTTTCGGCCCGGGAGAACGGAGACGCCCGGCTGGACGGCCTCTCGCCGAAGGAGAAGGGCCGGGCGGTGCTGCTGCTCGACGACCAGATGTGGCTGCTGTTGCCGGGTTCGAAGCGGCCCGTGAAGGTCACCCCCCAGCAGCGCATGATGGGCCCCGCCGCCGGCGGGGATGTGGCCCGGACGAGGTTCCGCGAGGACTACACGGTGGAGTCGCTGCGCCCGGAAGTCATGGAGGGCCAGGCCTGCTGGCGGCTGGAGCTCCTGGCCCGACGTCCGGCCCTGAGTGCGCACCAGGTGGTTCTCTGGGTGGCCAGGGAGGGATCCTTGCCGCTCAAGGCGGAGTTCCATCTCGGTTCGGGCAAGCTGGCCCGGACGGCCCTGTTCGGTCCGCCGGTCCAAAGCCACGGCCAGTCCGTGCTCTCCTGGATGGCCATCCAGGAGCCTTCCGGTGCCCCGGCCCAAGTGGTCTTCGGGAACTGGAGCCGCGGCGGCGTGAACCCCGCCCTCTTCGAATTGCCGGGCTCCGTTCGGTGATAGACTCGGCGGTGAGGTGCCCGCAAGGGCTTCCCGCCACCAACCATCCCACCCCTTGACACCAGTCCCGTCTCTTGGGACTCCCGCATATCAGCCCCACCACTCGAAACCCCGCCAACCTAACCCTCTCGAAGCGCCCGTACCTCCGGGCGCTTCTTTTATGTCGTCCCGGGGGATCCTCCGGGGCTCAATGCCTGATCGATTCGGCCTTGGCCTTGTCCCTTGGCTTGGCTTTCTGGTGCTTGGTTTCGGCGGCGTCGTTGGCGGCAGATACCACGACGATGGAGATGCGCCGGTTCTGGGGATCGTTGGGCTCCTTGCCTTCGAGGGGGACGGTGTCCGCATAGCCCGTCACCCGCCGGACCTGGCCCGGACGGAGTCCACCAGCGGCACTTTCCATCACGCGGCGGGCCGCGTTGGCGCGGTCGGAGCTGAGTTCCCAGTTGGTGTAGCCCTGGTTGGAGTACTGGGAGGAGTCCGTGTGGCCGCCGATCACCACGCGGTTCGGGAGCTTGCCCAGCTCCCTGGCGATCTCCTTGAGGATGGAGAGGGTGTAGCTTTTCAGCTTGGCGCTGCCGGAATCGAAGAGGACGTGGGCGGCCTTGTCCTGGATCTGGATGCGCAGTCCCTCATCGGTGAAGTCCATGCTGATCTGGTCCTGGAAGGCCTGGAGCAGCTCGTCCTGCTGGAACGCCTTGTCGATGGCCTCCGCAGTCGCTTCCATGACCTTGTGCTCCTCCTCGGCGGCACCGGGTTTTTCCGCGGTGGTGTCGGCTCCGCCATCGGCATCCGGGCCCGGTGCCATGCCCCGGCCTCCGGGAAGAATGCCCTTGCCGTGGTTGGCCAGGATCTCCTTGCCCCGTTCGGTGTTGAAGAAGTTGGCATCCTGGAACATGCCCGCGATGCCCGCCTTGGTGTTCGCGTTGGCGCTGCTCAGCAGCCACATCAGGAGGAAGAAGGCCATCATGGCCGTCACCAGGTCGGCGTAGGCCACCTTCCAGGCCCCGCCGTGGGCCGCCGCATGGCCTCCCTTTTTCTTGACGAACCGGACCTTGATCTCGGGCTGTTGGTCAGCCATTACTCGTTACCTCGGCTTGATCTGCCGTACCACTTCCACCCGGAGCAGGGCATCGCCCCGCTTGAGGCGCCGTGGGTGGGTTGGGGGGCCTGCCCGTCATGATCATGGTCGCTATCTCGGCTTGATCTGCCGTACCACTTCCTCCAGTTCACCCGAACCTGGCCGCTCGGTGGAGGGGATGTTGCGCCGGGCGAATTCCACGGCGGTGATGGGGGCCGCGCCGTTGCCGAAGCTGGTGAAGCCGGAACGGATGCAGTTGAAGTAGTAGGCCTCCACGGCATTCACGGCATCGATGTTCTTGGCCAGGGGCTGGAAGACGCCGTAGGCCAGCAGGATGCCCAGGAAAGTGCCCACCAGGGCGGCGCCGACCTTGCCGCCGATGATGTTGGGTGGCTGGTCCAGGAAGCCCATGGTGATGACCACGCCCATGACGCAGGCCACGATGCCGAAGGCGGGGAAGGCATCGGCCAGGTTGGTCAGGGCGGTGCCGGGGGCGGCGTTTTCCGTGTGGTGGACGTCCAGGTCCGCGTCCATGACCATGTCGATCTCATCCATCTTGGCGCTGCCGTTGATGAGCAGCTTCATGGAATCGCAAAAGAAGTCCATGGCGTGGTGGTTCTCGGTGAAGGTGGGGTACTTCTTGAAGATCGCGGAGTTGTGCGGGTCGTTGACGTCCTGCTCCAGGGCCAGCAGGCCGCCCTTCTTGATGTTCACGTAGACCTCGTACTGCATCATGAGGACTTCCATGTACACGGCCTTGGTGTAGGGGCTGCCCTTGAGGGGTTTGGCGATGTCGGCCGCCACGCGCTTGAGGAGATTCAGGGGATTGGCAGCCAGGAAGGCCCCGGCGCCCGCGCCGAAGATGATGAGCCCCTCCGCGGGCAGGGGATGGATGAGCGCGTGGATGCTGCCGCCCTCCATCAGGTAGCCCCCGATGACCGCGCCAAAGACCACCACCAGTCCGATGATGAAAAACATGCTGCAGCTCCTGCCCATGTCATCGGCCAGGAGGGTCCGGGCCTGAATTCTGGTCTCGGTGGTCGAGCCGACGACTGGCACAATGGAAGGATTGGGAGGATTTATGACTACTGCCTCAACTCTGGGCCCCGTCGGCAGCTATGTGAAGCACCATTTCCGGCATTTCAACGCCGCGGCCCTGGTGGACGCCGCCGAGGGCTACCGGGCCTACCTGGCCCAGGGCGGGAAGATGATGGTGACCCTGGCGGGGGCCATGAGCACCGCCGAGCTGGGCCTCTCCTTCGCCGAGATGATCCGCCAGGACAAGGTGCACCTCATCGTCTGCACGGGCGCCAACCTGGAGGAGGACATCTTCAACCTGGTGGCCCACGACTTCTATGAGCGCGTCCCCCACTACCGGGACCTCACGCCCCAGGACGAGGCGGACCTGCTCGGCCGCCACATGAACCGGGTGACCGACACCTGCATCCCCGAGATGGAGGCCATGCGCCGCATGGAAAAGGCCATGCTGGACGTCTGGACCAAGGCCGACCAGGCCGGGGAGCGGTACTTCCCCCATGAGTTCTTCCAGCAGGTGCTGAGGTCCGGGGTGCTGAAGCCCGCGTACCAGATCGACCCGAAGCACTCCTGGATGCTGGCGGCGCTGGAAAAGAATGTTCCCATCGTGGTGCCGGGTTGGGAGGACAGCACCCTGGGCAACATGTACGCCGCCGCCGTCATCCGGGGCGAGGTGAAGAACGTCCACACTGTCCGCACCGGCATCGAGTACATGACCTGGCTGGCCCGGCACTACCAGGAGGTCACCAGGACCGCGACGCTCGGAATGTTCCAGATCGGCGGCGGCATCGCCGGCGACTTCCCCATCTGCGTGGTGCCCATGCTCCACCAGGACCTGGAACTGACGGAAGTGCCTCTCTGGGGCTACTTCTGCCAGATCAGCGACAGCACCACCAGCTACGGCTCCTATTCGGGCGCTGTGCCCAACGAGAAGATCACCTGGGGCAAGCTGGGCATCGACACGCCCAAGTTCATCGTGGAAAGCGACGCCACCATCGTGGCCCCGCTGATCTTTGCGTATCTATTGGGCTGGTAGAAAAGATAAAAGATCTCCACCAAGGCACCAAGACACCAGGTTTTTTGTGTTTTGCCTATCGCCGAAGGCAATGCGGAGAAAAACTGCCAAAGCAAGTTCTTCGGCTTTTCTTGGTGCCTTGGTGTCTTGGTGGTAAATCAGTTTTCTTGTGTTTTAAAGGTCGAACACGAGCAGCCGCGCCCCATGGCGCCCCTCCACGGGGATCACGCGGTGGGGCGCTGCTCCGGGCACCTCGAAGCTGTGGCTGATGAAGCGGCTGCCGGGCCTCATCTCGCGGCGCACCTTGGCCCAGAGGGCGGGCATGGGCACGGGGGAGAGGAAGGCATAGGCCACGTCGAATTCCGCGAGGTCCGTGCGCCACAGGCTGCCCAGGCGGATGCGGGCATTCTTGTGCGGCAGGCAGCGCAGCCAGGCCACCAGCCAGGTCAGGGGCGAGGCCTCCACGCCCAGGAACAGTCCGTCGGGCCGCGCCTTGGCGAGGTGGGCCACGGGGCCGCCGAAGCCGCAGCCCAGGTCCACGAAGCGCAGGCCCGGGCGGGCCTGAACCAGACCCTCCAGCTGCCTCCAGGCATCGTGGCTGGCGTGGTAGAGGGGCACGCGGCTGAGGAGGCCGCCCCCGAAGACCAGGGCCAGCGCCAGGAAAAGCCCCAGGTAGACCCAGGGGGGGATGGGGGCGGACCAGAGGGCCCGCACCAGGAAAGGCAGAGCCGCCTGCATGAAGACCCAGCGGGGGCTCAGGTCCAGGCCCCGGGACAGGAACACCGCCAGCACGGCCTGCAGCAGCACCCAGACCAGCGTCGGGAGCCGCAGCCCCATCCGCGCGAAGGCCAGCACCAGCGCGAAGGCCGAGGCCTGCGCCAACAGGGCGCCGAGGACCGGGGGCAGGCGGCGGAGGAAGGTCATGGGCCTCGTCCAAGAGGAAGGCGTTGGAGGTTTCCGGGCGAATGCCGCCGGTGGTGCCCCCGGGAATGCGCCAGCTCCGCGAGCCAGCCCCCGGGCTTGTTGGAAGCATAATGGGGATCCCACCTCCGCCGAAGCCTGGATCCCTGGGACGCCTGCAGCATCAGCACCGCTTGATCAGGAGCCGACATGACTGAAAAAACCAGAGTCTGCCTCGTCGGTGCCACCGGCTGGACGGGCCGGGCGCTCGTGGCCGCCCTCCGGGATTCGGATGCCTTCCAGGTGACCGGTGCCGTGGCTCGCCGGAGCGCGGGACAGGACCTCGGCCTGGCGACCGGCGGCTCCGCCTGGGGCGTATCCGTGTCGGCCACCGTCCAGGAGGCCCTGGGGGCCGGGGCCCAGGTTCTCATCGACTACTCCCACCCCACCGCGGTCAAGGACCATGTCCTGACGGCCCTCCGGCAGGGGGTGGCGGTGGTGGTTGGCACCTCGGGCCTCTCGCCCGCCGATTTCCAGGAGATCCGGGACCTCGCAGAGACCCGGGCCCTGGGGGTCATCGCCGCGGGCAATTTCTCCATCACGGCCGCCCTGGCCAAGCACCTCAGCCTCATCGCCGCCAGGTTCCTTCCGCACCGGGAGATCCTGGACTACGCCCAGGCCGACAAGCCGGACGTGCCCAGCGGCACCACCCAGGAACTGGCGGAGGGGCTCGCCCAAGTGCGGAAGAACGACCTCCTCAAACCGATCGAGGAGCTGCTGGGGCCCAGGGAGGCCCGGGGCGCCAGTGTGGCGGGCACGCAGGTCCACTCCGTCCGCCTGCCCGGCTACACCCTCGCCTTCGAGACCCTGTTCGGCCTGCCGGACGAGCGCCTGACGATCCGCCACGACGCCGGCAGCGGCGCCGGGCCCTATGTGGCCGGGACCCTGCTGGCGGCTGAGCGGGTGCTGAAGGTGCGGGGGCTGATCCGCGGGTTGGACCAGCTCCTGTTTGCGTGACCCGTGACCCTCGGCCGCTTTGCGCCCTCGCCCACGGGCCTCCTCCACCTCGGGAACCTGCGCACGGCGCTGGCCTCCTGGCTCTCGGCCCGGGCGAGCGGAGGGCGCTGGATCCTCCGCATGGAGGATGTGGACGGCCCCCGCTGCCACCGGGACCTGGGTGAGGCGCAGGTGCGCGACCTGGCAGCCCTGGGGCTGGAATCCGACGAGCCAGTGGCCTGGCAGTCGGGGCGCAGCGCGCACTATCGGGAGGCGCTGATCTGCCTGCACGAGGCGGAGCGGATCTATCCCTGCACCTGCACGCGGAAGGACCTGCGGGTGCTGGCCTCCGCACCCCACCCAGAGGACGGCCTGCGGGCCTACCCGGGCCGCTGCCGCGCGCGGCCCTGGGCGGGCTTCGAGCAGGCGCTTCGCCTGCGCCTTCCGGAGGGGACGGTGGCCTGGGGGGACCGGCTTCTCGGGACCCAGGAGGATGATCCGGCCCTCCTCACCGGCGACCCGCTGCTCTTCCGGCGGGACGGCTGCTTCGCCTACCACCTGGCCGTGGTCGTGGATGACGGCGCCCAGGCGGTGACCGAAGTGGTCCGGGGGGCCGACCTGCGGTCGGTGACTGCCACCCAGATCCGGTTGCAGGAGGCCCTGGGCTTGCCTCGCCCCGCCTACGCCCACCTGGGCCTGGTCAGGGCGCCGAACGGCAGCCGCCTGGGCAAGCGGGCGGGTGCCCTGGGGCTGGAGGCCCTGGGCGCCCGCGGCATCACCCCCGAAACCTGCCTGGGGTGGCTGGGCTGGAGCCTGGGCTGCCTGGACCGGCCCGAGCCTTGTGGCGCCGGGGAGCTCATTCCGGCCTTCGACTGGGCCCGGGTCCCCCGGCGCGACCTCCCTTTACCGGAGGCCTGGATCTAAGCGGGTGATCGGTATCATCGAAGGGAATCAGGAAATGAGCGGAGGCAAGCGGAGAAACTGAGGCCAGCGGAGCAAGACAGTTCCTTGCCTTTTTTCTCCGCTTTCCTCCGCTTATTGGATTTCATTAAAAACAAAGGACCCGGCACTCCGGGTCCTTTCAGGTATTTGGAAGGCCCGCTAGGCCAGCTTGTTCACTCTCTCGGTATCCCCTGCGGGGATACGCGAGACCACAAAACGAAGGACCCGGCACTCCGGGTCCTTTCAGGTATTCGGAAGGCCCGTTAGGCCAGCTTGTTCACTCTCTCGGTATCCCCTGCGGGGATACGCGAGACCACAAAACGAAGGACCCGGCACTCCGGGTCCTTTCAGGTATTCGGAAGGCCCGTTAGGCCAGCTTGTTCACTTTGGCGGCCAGGCGGGATTTGGTGCGGTCCGCGGCGTTCTTGTGCATGACGCCCTTGCGGCAGGCCTTGTCCACGAGACCCTGGGTCTCGGGCAGGAGCTTGGCAGCCTCGTCCTTCTTGCCGCCGGCGACGAGGGCCAGGAAGCCCTTGACGGCGGTCTTCAGGGTCGAGCGGTTGCTGCGGTTGCGCAGGCGGGCCTCGGCATCGTGGCGGGCCTTCTTGGCAGCGGACTTGTGATTGGCCATGATTCGGATCTCCAGCTTCCGGGGCGGCCCCCCGTACGGAGTCGGGGAAGCGCGAATGACCATCCTATCGCAATGAGCCCATAGGTCAAGGGCAAAAGGCGGGGTCCAAGGCTCATTCCACCCCTTCCAGAGGGAGCTTCCATGGGGCATGCTGATCGGAGGCGAATGGCCTCCGGAGAAGGATGGGGTCATGCCGCAGCAGAAACTGGAATCCGTCGTGGAGATGGCGGCGAAGGCGAAAGCCCTTCGCAGAGATGTCCTGCTGCAGGTCTACAAGGCCCAGAGCGGTCATCCGGGGGGCAGCCTCAGCTGGATCGACATCGGCGTGGCCCTCTACTACCACGAGATGACGGTGTTCCCCGAGGATCCGGCGAACCCTGGCAGGGACCGCTTCGTGCTCTCCAAGGGCCACGCCTGCCCCGCCCAGTACGCCCTGCTCGCGGACCAGGGCTTCTTCCCCCGGGCCTGGCTGGACACCTTCCGCCAGTATCCCACGAGGCTCCAGGGCCATGCCGAGAACCACTACACACCCGGCGTGGAGGTCACGACCGGCAGCCTGGGCCAGGGCCTGCCCCAGGCCGTGGGCATCGCCATCGGCCTGAAGGTCCAGGGGTCAGGCAGCCGGGTCTACTGCGTGGTGGGCGACGGCGAGAGCCAGGAGGGCGTCATCTGGGAGGCGGCCATGGCCGCACCCCACCACAAGCTCGACAACCTCTGCGTCTTCCACGATCTCAACGGCCTGCAGATCGACGGCGACGTGAAGAAGGTGATGAACATCAATCCCGTGCCGGACAAGTGGCGCGCCTTCGGCTGGGCCGTGAAGGAGATCGACGGCCACGACTTCACGCAGATCCAGGAGGCCCTGGCCTGGGCCCGCACGGTGAAGGGGCAGCCCGCGATGATCTGCGCCCGCACCGTGAAGGGCAAGGGCGTGAGCTTCATGGAGAACCAGGCCGGCTGGCACGGCGTGCCGCCCAAGACCGACGACTACGAGAAGGCCATGGCCGAACTGGCCGACTGAGGGCCTGAAGACCAAAGACTGGGGACTGAATGGAAGCCTTGCGACACACCTTCGAACGGCAGCTGGCGGCGGCCCTGCCCGGCGTGGAGGTCACGCTGGAGCGGCCCAAGTCCGGAGAGCTGGGCGACCTGGCCTTCCCCTGCTTCCGGGCCGCCAAGCAGCTGGGGCGGAATCCGGCGCAGCTGGCGCAGGGGCTGGCGGGTTCCATTTCGATCGAGGGCGCCACGCTGGTGGCCGCGGGCCCCTACCTGAACCTGAAATTGGCGCCCGAGACCCGGGCCCGGGTCGTGCTGGGCGCCATCCTGGAAGCGCCGGCGGACCGGCCCTACGGCTCCGGCCCGGCCAATGGCCGGAAGGTGATCGTCGAGTACAGCTCGCCCAACATCGCCAAGCTCTTCACCATCGGCCACCTGCGTTCCACCATGATCGGCCATGCCCTGGCCCAGGCCCACCAGTTCCTGGGCTATGAGGTCATCCGCCTCAACCACCTGGGGGACTGGGGCACCCAGTTCGGCACGCTGCTGGCGGCCTACACCCGCTGGGCCGAGGCGGGGAACGCCGACCTGAAGCTGGACTTCGACTGGGCCGAGCCCGCGCCCGAGAGGCGCCGCACGCCCCTGTTCCGGCTCTTCCAGCTCTACGTGCGCTTCCACGCGGAGGAGGAGGGCGACCCGGCCATGCGCGACGAGGCCCGGGGCTGGTTCAAGCGGCTGGAGGAGAACGATCCGAAGGCGCGGGAACTCTGGAAGCGCTTCCGCGACCTCTCCCTCGCGGAGTTCCAGCGCATCTATGATCGCCTGGGCGTGCGCTTCGACACGCTGGAGCAGGGCGAGGCCTTCTACGAGGACCAGCTCGGCCCCACCCTGCAGCGGCTGGAGGACGCGGGCCTGCTGGTGGAGGGCGAGAAGGGCGCCCGCATCGTGAACCTGGAGGACGTGGGCATCGCCACGCCCTGCCTGGTGCAGAAGGGGGACGGCACCAGCATCTACGCCACCCGCGACCTGGCCGCGGCGCTCTACCGGAAGGTGGCCTACGACTTCGAACGCTGCCTCTACGTGGTGGGCACGGACCAGGTGCTGCACTTCCAGCAGCTCTTCGCGGTGCTGGACAAGCTGGACCCCTGGTTCCAGGGCCGCCTGCTCCACACGCCCTTCGGCATGGTGAAGCTGCCCGAGGGCAAAATGAGCACCCGCAAGGGCAACGTCATCTTCCTGGAGGACGTGCTGGACGAGGCCCGGGACCGCGTGGCCGCCATCATCGAGGAGAAGAACCCCGAGCTGAAGGACAAGGCCGGGGTCTCAGAGATGCTGGGCATGGGTGCCGTGGTGTTCTTCGACGCCATGAACGACCGCGTGAAGCCCATCACCTTCACCTGGGACCGGGTCATCGCCCTGGACGGGGACACCGGGCCCTACGTGCAGTACGCCCACGCCCGCATCCTGAGCGTGCTGCGCAAGGCCGGCGGGGACTGGGCGGCCAAGGCCCAGGCGGGGGCACCCATGGGTCCCGTGGTGCCCTTCGAGACCCTGCAGCTGCCCGCGGGTCTGGATGGCGTTGCCGCACCCGAGGCCCAGGCCCTGCTGTTTGAACTGGCGGGCCTGCCCGGGGCCATCACCGCCGTCACCGAGGGCTGCATGGCCACGCCGCTCGCCCGCCAGCTGGTGGCCGTGGCCCGCTCCTTCAGCGGCTACTACACCAACTGCCCCATCCTGGCCCCCGAGAACGCGCCGGAAGTCCGCGAGGCGCGTCTCGCCCTCTGCGTGGCCACGGCCCGCGCCCTCCGGCAGGGCCTCTTCCTCATGGGCATCCAGGCCCCGGAGGAAATGTGAGCTGGGAAACAGAAAAAGACCACCACCAAGACACCAAGACACCAAGAAAGGATCTTTCAAACGACGAAGAAAGGGTTGCTGCCCTCTTTGTGGATGCGGCGATTAAGGTACATCGCGTTCTTGGTCCTGGGCTATTGGAAAGCGTATATGAATCCTGCCTTGCGCATGAGTTGCGGCAGCGGGGTCTGAAGGTTGAAACCCAAGTCCAAATTCCCATCGAGTACGAGGGACTACATCTTGATGGAGGGCTTCGGTTGGACATGCTCGTAAATGGAATCGCCATCGTTGAGCTAAAGGCGTTGGAAAAGCTACTCCCTGTCCACGATGCTCAACTGCTCACCTATTTGAAACTCGCGAATCGAAGGCTGGGATACCTTCTCAACTTCAATGTCCCCGTCATGAAGACCGGGATTTCACGGTTTGTTCTATAGCGCTCTTTTCAGTTCTTGGTGCCTTGGCGTCTTGGTGGTGATCGGTTGTTGTAGGAGTAGGCGATGACTAAGTATGTGTTCGTGACCGGTGGTGTGCTTTCGAGCCTGGGCAAGGGGATCGCGGCGGCCAGCCTGGGCGCGCTGCTGGAGGCCCGGGGGCTGAAGGTGACGCTCATGAAGATGGACCCCTACCTCAACGTGGATCCGGGCACCATGTCGCCCTTCCAGCACGGCGAGGTCTTCGTCACCGATGACGGCGCGGAGACAGACCTGGACCTGGGCCACTACGAGCGCTTCACCTCCGTGCCCACCACCCAGAACCACACCATCACCACGGGCCGCATCTACAACACCGTGATCCAGAAGGAGCGGCGCGGCGACTACCTGGGCAAGACCGTGCAGGTGATCCCGCACATCACGGACGAGATCAAGGGCGTGATGAAGAAGGTCGCCAAGGACATGGACGTGGTGATCGTGGAGATCGGTGGCACCGTGGGCGACATCGAGAGCCAGCCCTTCCTCGAGGCCATCCGCCAGTTCAAGCTCGAGGCGGGGCTCGGCAACGCCATCAACATGCACCTCACCTACGTGCCCTACATCAAGACGGCGGGGGAGCTGAAGTCCAAGCCCACCCAGCACAGCGTGAAGGAGCTGCGGGCCCTGGGCATCCAGCCCGACGTGCTGCTCTGCCGGGCCGATGTGGACATCCCCAGGGACCTCAAGGACAAGATCGCCCTGTTCTGCTCCGTCACGCCCGACGCGGTGTTCAGCGGCCGGGACGCCCACTCCATCTACGAAGTGCCCCTGAACCTGCACCTGGAGGGCCTGGACGCCAAGGTTGCCAGGCTGCTGGGCCTGGGGGAGAAGGAGCCGGACCTCAGCGCGTGGCAGAACCTCCTGCACCGCATCCGCAATCCCAAGGGCAGCGTACGCATCGGCGTGGTGGGCAAGTACGTGGAGTTCAAGGAGAGCTACAAGAGCCTCATCGAGGCCCTGCACCATGCGGGCTACGGGCTGGAGACGCACGTGGACCTGAAGTGGATCGAGGCCGAGGATCTAGAGAACCAGGATCCCGCCGCCTTCCTCCAGGACTGCCACGGGATCCTGGTGCCCGGCGGCTTCGGCGTGCGCGGGACCCGCGGCATGGTCAGGTCCATCCAGTACGCCCGGGAGCACCGCATCCCCTTCTTCGGCATCTGCCTCGGCATGCAGATGGCCTCCGTGGAGTACGCCCGGAACGTCGCCGGGCTGGAGGGGGCCGACTCCACCGAGTTCGATGACGCCCCGAAGCACCGCGTCATCTTCAAGCTGCGCGAACTGGTGGACGTGGAGGAGCTGGGGGGCACCATGCGCCTGGGCGCCTACCCCTGCCGCCTCGCCCCGGACAGCCAGGCCGCACGGGCCTACGGCACGACGGAGATCAGCGAGCGCCACCGCCACCGCTACGAGTTCAACCACGAATACCGGAAGGCCCTGGAGGACAAGGGCCTGCTGTTCACGGGCATGAGCCCCGACGGCGTGTTCGTGGAGATCGTGGAAGTGAGGGACCACCCCTTCTTCCTGGGCTGCCAGTTCCACCCGGAGTTCAAGAGCCGCCCCCTGAACCCGCACCCCCTCTTCACGGCCTTCGTGAAGGCCAGCGCCGCGAACCAAGGCTGAAACAGGGAAGGGGCGGGCCTTTGGGCCCGCCCCTTCTGCTTGGAACTGAATCCTGCGCTTACTTCCGGCCGCCCTTGGCCGCCCACTCTTCGAGCATGGCGGTGGTGACGGACTTGGGGCGCTCCAGGGCGTAGCCCAGGGCGCGGTCCCAGGTGATGTTGGCCAGCACGCCGAGGGCGCGGCCCACGCCGAAGAGCACGGTGTAGAAGTCGTACTCGGTGAGGCCGTAGTACCACTGGATCACGCCGCTCTGCGCGTCGACATTGGGCCAGGGGTTCTTGGTCTTGCCGTGCTCGGTGAGCACGCCCGGGGCCACCTTGTAGATCATGTTGACGAGCTTGAAGAGCGGGTCATTGGGCATGTGCTTGAGGCAGAACTCCATCTGCGCGGTGTAGCGGGGGTCGGTCTTGCGCAGGACGGCGTGGCCGTAGCCGGGGATGACGTGGCCGCTGTTCAGCGTGTCCCACAGGGCCTTCTTGACGTTGTCCTCGGTGGGTTCGGCGCCGCCGAGCTTGCCCTGGAACTCCTTGATCCAGTCCAGCACTTCCTGGTTGGCCAGGCCGTGGAGGGGGCCCGCCAGGCCGTTGAGGCCGGCGCTGAAGCTGTAGTAGGCGTCAGACAGGGCCGAGGCCACCAGGTGGGTGGTATGGGCGCTGACGTTGCCGCTCTCATGGTCGCTGTGGAGGATGAAGTACATCCGGGCCACATCGTCGTAGGGCTTGGCGATGCCCATCATGTGGGCGAAATTGGCGCCCATGTCGAGGCCGGCCTTCGGGGCGATGATGTCGCCATTCTTGTACTTCCAGCGGTAGATGAAGGCGGCGATCTCGGGCAGCTGGGCCACGATGTTGCTGGCATCCTCGTACATCGGATCCCAGTAGTCGTTCTTCTTCATGTCGTGGTACTTCTTGGCGAACTGGCTCTCCTTCTGGAGGGTCAGCATGGCGGCGGACAGCATCGCCATGGGGTGGCTGTCCTTGGGCATGGCCTTCAGCACGTCGAACACGTAGGAGGGCACCTTGGCGCGGCCCTTGAAGTCGGCGAGCACTTCATCCACTTCGGCCTGGGTGGGGATCTCGCCCGTCAGGAGGAAGTACCAGAAGGATTCCACGGTGGGGTACTCGCTGCCCGGGGCCTTCGGCAGGGCGGCAAAGGTCTCGGGGATGTTCATCCCGCGGAACCGGATGCCCTCCATGGGATCCAGGTAGGAGATGTCAGTCACGAGGGTGCGAACGTCCCGCGCGCCCCCGATACACTGGTCGATGGTCACTTCGTCGATGATGACCTTGCCGTGTTCCTTGACGAGGGCGGTGGTGCGAGGACGGTGCTCCTGGATTTTCTCCAGAAGCCGGGATTTCAGGCGGGTCATGGCTGACTCCACGAAAGAAAATGGTTGAGGGGTGGTGCTTGGAATGAGCAGGGTTGGATCATCATACGGGCATCGTCTATCAATGAAACAGGATTCTTTAACGACCGTTGGGATATTTTTGGGGACAAGTCCAGCGTTGAGAGCCGAGTATGGATGGAACAACCGGGAGAGGCCGTGACCTGCGTCAACCTGTGGGTGTTGGGAGTTGCAATGATCACCACCGGGCTGGTGGCCCAGGAAACGCCCCACCCCAACCGTCTGCCCTGGCTGTCGATCTTCCCGGAGCCCCTCCCGGAGGGCCTGAGCCAGGTCTCTCTGGAAGGCTCCAACCAGTTCCTGCGCACCAATCGCCAGGTCAGCCCTGACGGGCTGGCCCACGCAGAACTGGAGGGGGAGGACTGGCAGGTCACCTCCGACACCGCCTGGGCCCTGGGCCCGGGCCACCTGAACCTGCGCACCCGGCTCACCTACCGGTCCGCGGGCTTCATGGACCGGGCCATCATGAACTGGCATGACATGCTGGGCGTGGGCCAGGGGGGCCGGGACCAGGTCCAGACCTTCCTGGATGCCTATCATCTGGACCGCAACGGCGCCGTGGTCTTCGACCTGCGCAGCCCCCGCCTGGAACTCCAGGGCCTGGACCTGGCCTACGTGCTGCCCTGGGGCGACAGGCACGATGGGGGCCGCCTGGGGGGCTCCATCCAGCTGCCCACGGGGCACGAGGAGGTCCTGCAGAGCAGCGGCGGCACGAATTTCATGGCCGGGCTGGGCGCCTGGACGACCACCGGCCCCCTGCGGTTCTGGGCCCAGGGGGAAGACATCTGGATCAGCCTCCCCCAGGCCAGCCCCCTCCGCCAGGTGGTCAGCCGGGGGCAGTTCTGGCGGGCCTGGGTGGGCGCCCACTACCAGGGGTCCGGCGGTGGTTTCCTGCAGGGCTTCAGCCTGGACCTTTCCTATTCCTACAACGAGACGCCCTACTGGACCAAGCTGGTGCGCATCGACAAGTACGGCGCGCAGCAGACCTGGGTCTTCAGCCACGAGCGGCTGCCGAAATGGCGCTTCGGCCTGACCGAAAAGGCCGGCACCTTCAGCGCTCCGGAGATCACGTTCTTCACGACCTACCGCTACGGGGAATGAGGACGCCCCGCTAAACTAAATGGTTCGTGCCGGAGTCCCCATGCAGCCCAACCAGTACCGCGACGTGCGCCTCGAGAAGCTCGAGAAGCTGAAGGCCCTGGGCCTGGAGGTCTGGCCCCGGAAGGCGAAGCGCACCCATGGCCTCGCGGAACTGGCGGCGGCCTATGCCGACGCCGAGGCCTGGCCCAACGAGCGGTTGGAGGCTCTTGGACTCGTGGTGTCCGTCATGGGCCGTCTGCTCACCATCCGGGAGATGGGCAAGAGCGTCTTCGCGCACCTCACGGAGAACGGCGAGAAGATCCAGGCCTTCTTCCGCATGAACGACCTGGCCGAGTCGGACTGGGAGGTCCTGAAGCTCCTCGACATGGGCGATTTCATCAGCGTGACCGGGCCGCTCATGCGAACCAAGACCGGCGAGCTGAGCGTGCGCGTGAAGGGTGTCCAGTTCCTCAGCAAGGCCCTGCTGCCCCTGCCCGAGAAGTGGCACGGCCTGCAGGACAAGGAGCAGCGCTACCGGCAACGCTACCTGGATCTCATCTCCAACAGCGACGTGCTGAAGACCTTCCAGACCCGCTCCCGCATCGTGAGTGCCGTGCGGCGCTTCATGGAGCAGCAGGGCTACCTGGAAGTCGAGACGCCCATGATGCAGCCCATCCCCGGCGGCGCCACGGCCCGGCCCTTCACCACGCACCACAACGCCCTGGACATGGACCTCTACCTCCGCATCGCCCCGGAGCTGTACCTCAAGCGCCTCATCGTGGGGGGCTTCGAGAAGGTCTTCGAGATCAACCGCAACTTCCGCAACGAGGGGCTTAGCGTCCGCCACAATCCCGAATTCACCATGATGGAGATGTACGAGGCCGGCAGCGATCTGCGGGACATGATGACGCTCACCGAGAACCTCCTTTCCACCGTGGCCCGGGACGTGATGGGCTCCGAAGCGCGGCCCTGGGGCGAGCAGACGATCTCCTTCGCCGCCCCCTTCCGGCGGCTCACCATGAAGGACGCCATCGCCGAGTACGGCGCCATCGAGCGCCGCCTGCTGGAGGATGGCGACGGCGTGCGCGCCCTGGCCAGGGCCGTCCATGTGGAGGACGTGGATGCGAAAACCACAGGCGCCCTGCTGGGCGACCTCTTCGAGCACCACGCCGAGAAGCAGCTGCACCAGCCCACCTTCATCACGGACTACCCCATCGAGCTGTCCCCGCTCACCAAGACCCTGGAGGGCGATGACCGCTTCGTGGACCGCTTCGAGCTGTTCATCGGCGGCATGGAGATCGCCAACGCCTACTCGGAGCTCAACGACCCCGTGGACCAGCTGGGGCGCTTCCAGGCCCAGATGGACGAGCGCGAGGCCGGCAATGACGAGGCCATGCTCCTGGACCAGGACTTCATCACGAGCCTGGAGCACGGCTTCCCTCCCTGCGGCGGTGAAGGCATCGGCATCGACCGCCTGGTCATGCTCCTCACCAACAGCCAGAGCATCCGCGACGTCATCCTTTTTCCCTTGATGCGCCCCACGAAGCCGATCGAGACCGAAGAAGAGGAATAAGGATCCACCACGAAGACACTAAGACACTAAGAAGAGAAAGGTCCCTTTTCGCGCCTTCGTGTCTTCGTGGTGAATCAGTTGGTCTCTACAGATTCGTTGAGTCGATGTGACGGAATCGGGCTTGACCCGCTGGCATACTGGGAGTCGCGATCTTTGGAGGCCCCATGCCTGTCCCGATGCTTGAACTCGCGCCGCAGAATGCCGCCGTGAAGGCGAAGGTGCTGGAGGGGCTTTCGGGTCTCATCGACCGCTCGGCCTTCATCCTGGGCGAGAATGTGAAGGGCCTCGAGGCGGAGATCTCCGCCTATTCGGGCGCGGCCCTTGCGGTCGCCATGTCCAGCGGCACGGACGCCCTGCTGGCGGCCCTCATGGCCCTGGGCATCGGCCACGGCGATGAGGTGATCGTCCCCTCCTTCACCTTCTTCGCCTCGGCGGGCGTGGTCTCGCGGCTGGGCGCAACACCGGTCTTCATCGACCTCGAGCCCGCCACCTTCAACGCCACCGGCGCCCTGGTGGAGGCGGCCATCACGCCGCGAACCAAGGCCATCATGCCGGTCCACCTCTTCGGCCAGCTGGCGGACATGCCCGGCATCATGGCCGTGGCGAAGAAGCACGGGATCCCGGTGCTGGAGGACGCCTGCCAGAGCCTGGGCGCCAAGGGCTGGGGCAAGTCCGCGGGTGAGTTCGGCGACATGACCGCCTACAGCTTCTACCCCACCAAGAACCTCGGCGCCTTCGGCGATGCCGGCATGACCGCCATCCGGGAGGATGCTGCGCTCGCCGCGCGGGTCCGCCGAGTCCGGGTGCACGGCATGGAGCCGGTCTACATGCACCACGAGGTGGGCATGAACGGGCGCATGGACGAGTTCCAGGCCCTGGTGCTCCGGGCGAAGCTGCCCATGCTGGACGGCTGGCACGAGGGCCGCCGGAAGCACGCCGCCTGGTACCTGGAGCGGATGAAGGGACTGGGCGCCGACGAGGTGGTCCTCCCCCTCGAGGTGGTGCCCGATGGCCGGCACATCTACAACCAGTTCACCCTTCGGGTGAAGGGCGGCCGGCGCGATGCCCTGCAGGCCCACCTGAAGGAGCGCGGCATCGGCAGCGCCATCTACTACCCCATCTGCCTCCACGAGCAGCCCTGCTTCCAGGACCTCGGCTACCGGGCCGGCCAGTTCCCCGAGTCCGAGCGCGCCGCCAAGGAGGTGCTCAGCCTGCCCGTCTACCCCGAGATGACCGAGGCCATGCGGGCCGAGGTGGCCGGGGCCATTCTGGGCTTCTTCGGAAGGAAGTAGCCCCTAGCTCTGCTGGGCGACGTTGGCGGCGCTGACCCAGGCATCCAGGGCGGCCTGGGCGGCATCGTCCATGCCCAGGAACTGGATGCCGATCCCCACCATCTCCATGGGATCGGCGGTCGCAGGTCCGCCCAGGACATAGGAGACGGCGGCAAGGATGGGGGCCTTGGGCAGGTCCGGATGCGTCAGTTGCAGGTTGCCCAGCACGGCCCCCCGGTCAAAGAGCCTTGCGTCCCTCGCCCCGACCAGGGCGAAGCAGCCTCCGACACTCAGGTTCGTGATGCGCACATCCTCGTAGTGGTGGCCCTTGAGCTGGAAGGAAATGCCGAATTCGGGCCCGACGATGATGCGCAGCGTGTCGCGCCGGTCGGCGAAGGTGCTCATGGGGGCTCCGCGGGAGAGAAAATCCTTGCTTGGGTATCGGTCATTCCCGGGATAAACTCAACTTTCCGATTGGCCTGAACCCACCGGGGGACAGGGCGGGCTCAAGCAGCCCGGCCCTGACGGCGCAGGACGCCGTCTCACCCACGCGGGGACAACGCGAGCACCATGGCGCTGGCCGAACCCATCCACCACCCCTGGGAGACCCCATGGAAATCCTCCTCATCGAAAACGTGCCCCACCTGGGCGTTCGCGGCGATGTCGTAAACGTCAAGGACGGCTACGCCCGCAACTTCCTCATGCCCCGCAAGATGGCGCTGCCCGTCACGGCCGGCAACAAGCGCCAGATCGAGCTTGAGAAGGTGCGAGCCGAGAAGCTCCGTGCCAAGGAACTGGCCGACGCCAAGAGCCTGGCCGAGAAGCTGGAGGCCATCAGCCTCGCCGTAACCAAGAAGGCCGGCGAGAATGGCCACCTCTTCGGGTCCGTCACCAATGCGGATGTGGCTGAGCTCTTCAAGGGCAAGGGCTTCACCCTGGACCGCCGCGACATCACGGTCCCCCACGTCAAGGATGCGGGCACTTACGTCGTGGACGTGCGGCTCTACAGCGGCGTCCATGCCAAGGTGAGCCTGGAAGTCAGCGCCACCGCGGCCGCCGAATAGCGCCCGATCCATCCTGTCCCCCACCTGGCCGGTCCCCGCGGGGACCCTGGCCAAGCCGGGATTCGCGTGCCAGCGGAGTCCCGTCCACCCCATTCCAAGGAGTCCATCCATGGCCAAGACCACTTCCAAGCCCGATACCCTCGGCATCGCTGAGCTCGCTGCCAACCTCGCCGAAGCCCAGGACCTGTCCAAGGCCCGGGCCAAGTCCATCCTGGACGGTGTCCGCGACCACATGGTCGAGACCCTTCTCGCCGGCAACCGCGTCAACCTCTACGGCCTGGGCACCTTCGAAGTCCGCGCCACCAAGGAGAAGATGGGCCGCAACCCCAAGACCGGCGAGAGCATCAAGATCCCCGCCGGCCGCAAAGTCGTCTTCAAGACCGCGAAGGGCCTCAAGGATCAGATGTAAAGATCGGCAGTGAACGAAGCAGAAGGCCGCCCCTAGGCGGCCTTCGTCGTTATGGAGAGACGACTTTGCGGCCGTGCAAGGTCGTCTTCACCATCCGACCGAAGCCGAAGGCGAAGGGAGGATGGGGCCGCATCGGCTTAGCCGATGGCGGGGGCGTAGCCCCGAGGGCC
>Ga0214196_1000015_pt1:95000-109432 | contig 109432 bp, 117 predicted proteins | sample TroBogEpilimnion_38_FD_153034 | JGI IMG/M metagenome (GOLD analysis project Ga0214196, IMG submission 153034) | Freshwater microbial communities from Trout Bog Lake, WI - 25AUG2008 epilimnion | ecosystem: Environmental > Aquatic > Freshwater > Lake > Epilimnion/Euphotic zone... | reverse complement strand
CTATTATAGTGTTTGTTTGAAATGAAAATTAATTTCAGAATACGAAAAATAAATAACGAAATGTAAATAAATTTTCATTCATAAAGAGAACATTTTAATAAAAATAACAAAATTATGAAATATGCAGTTACTCAAACGTCAGGAAAACAATGGTTAATGAAACCGGGAGAATGGTATGATCTTGATTTTATTACTAAAACGATTCTTGGTGATTTTTTATTAATCAATAAAATCTTATTTTTTCGTAAAAAAGATCAAATTCAACTTGGATTCCCTTTTTTACCAAAAATACAAATTCCAGCTAAAATTATACAACAAGTAAAAGGAAAAAAGATTCTTGTTTTAAAAACAAAGCCAAAAAAAAAATATACACGTGTACGTGGTCATCGTCAACCATATACTCGTATTCAAATTGAAGAAAATTAAAGAAGAAAGAGTATTGAATTATGGCACATAAAATGGGAGCGGGAAGTACTCGTAACACACGAGATTCTCAATCTAAACGTTTAGGAATAAAACGAATTGGAAATGAACATGTAGAAAAAGGATTTATTTTGGTACGTCAACGAGGAACAAAATTTAAAGCTGGTCGAAATGTTGGATGTGGTCGTGATCATACATTATTTGCACTAGAAAATGGGAAACTTCAATATACTTCTTTAAATGTACTTAATATTCTTCCTGAAGAATTTTAATTTTTTCAATTCAATTAAGAATTGAAAAAATTAAAATTTTAAATTAATAATCAGATGATTAAATACTAATCATCAAATAAATCATCATCTTTATTTTTTTTATCTAATTCTTCTATATCATTTAAATCTTTTTCTGAATCTGTTAAATCATCAAGAAAATCTTCTTCCTCAACAGTTTTTTCTTTTTTGTTTTCTTTTTTTCTTGTTCCGAACGGCATTGTTGGTGTTTTTATTTTCAACCAAAAAGCAATCGAATCAGTTAGCCATTCAGTGTATGGAATAGGTGCAATTTTGCCACACATTGCCCAAACATATAAATACGCGTATAAAATAATAAAACAAATAAAAGTGATAAAAAAGAAAAAGATTGCTAATTGTTTATCTGTATAAATTACAATCGCTTGATCTAATGCCCATTTTGACATTTTATGTGTAATTTCTCGGTTAAAAATTAAATCCCAATAACTTACTGATAGTCCTTGAATCATTAAAAGAGCAAAAATTAAAAGAATATAATATTTAACAAATTTGGATAAACGAAAAACAGATCGAGCAATCATTAATTCAATAACTAAAAAAGAAAGAAAAAATACTTTTTCAGGACTAGCCCAAAAATAGAAAAAAGGTGATAAAAAAAGTGATTCAATATAAGGAAATACTGGCATTAACATTTCAGGATAGTAGCCAAAAGAATAAACATTTAATAAAACAGAAAATATAAGATCTAGTAAGGCAAACCCAAAAACAAAGGTAATCTGTATTTTCTCCATTGTTCTTGGAAAAACTGCATTAAAATTATCCAGAGTGTTTTTAATAAATAGAATTAAAACAATAAGAAAATTTAATACTTTTCGACAAAATAACCAAACGAAGGATAATAAATTTTGAATGAATTGGAAGAATCGTTGAAAAAAAGATTTTAACATAAAATTTGTTAGGATAAATATTTATTGGTAGAATATAATTTTATATTATAGTGAAATTTACATGTATTGAAAATAAAAAAGAATTTATTTTCTTATTCTTTTCTAATTAATATTGGAACTATTATAATTGGATATAAAATATTAGAAATAATTATGAATAAAAACTCATTTTTTTTGAAACAAATGAAATTAAGGTTGTCAGATTCCAATTTAAATTTAAAGACTGAAGATGAAATCGAAAGAATAATTCAACAATTAAAATGTCGGGGAAAAAAAGAAAGTTTAGATAATATTCTCCCAGAATGGTTTGGAATTGTTCAAGAAGTTTCTAGACGAAAAATTGGATTTAAACACTTTGATAGTCAGTTATTAGCTGGATTAATGTTACATCAAGGAAAAGTTATTGAAATGAAAACAGGAGAAGGAAAAACGTTGGCTTCTACTTTACCTGTTTCATTAAATGCAATTCTTGAAAAGGGAGTTCATGTAGTAACTGTAAATGATTATCTCGCAGAAAGAGATCAAAAATGGATGGGGAAAATTTATGAAGGTTTAGGTTTTGCAGTGGGTTTAGTAAACAGCATAAGTTCAGTAGAACAGAAAAAAAGAAGTTATTCTTCTGATATAACTTATGTAACAAATTCTGAATTAGTATTTGATTATTTAAGAGATTCTTCAGCAGATTTTAACGAAGATGTGGTTCAAAGACCTTTTTCCTTTTGTATAATTGATGAAATTGATTCCATATTAATTGATGAAGCAAGAACTCCTTTAATTTTATCAACACTACAAGAAAATGTTAATAATGAAAAATTACAAAAAGCAGACTTTCTTGCCAATTTTTTTTCAAAAAAATTAGATTTTGAATTAGACGAAAAAACGAAAGATATTTATTTTACTGAATTGGGTTATAAAAAAGCATTAAATATACTTGGAAAAACAACATTATATGAACCAACGGATTCATGGATTTTACAATTATTAAATGCTTTAAAAGCAAAACATATCTTTAAAAAAAATAAAGATTATATTGTTTTAAACAATAAAATTTGTATTGTAGATGAATTTACCGGTCGAGTAATGTCAGATCGACGTTGGAGTTTAGGAATTCATGAAGCAATTGAAACAAAAGAACAAGTTGAAATTGAAGGTTCAAGTAAAACTAAAAATTCAATTACTTATCAAAACTTTTTTCTTCTTTATCCGAAATTAGCAGGAATGACAGGAACAGCTATGACAGCTAAAAAAGAGTTTGAAGAAATTTACAAATTAAAAGTTGTCGAAATTCCAACACAAAAAGTGATGGTTAGAAAAGATTTAGAAGATTTTGTATATACAACTGAAATGTCAAAATGGAAGGCTGTAGTACGAAAAGCAAATGATTGTTTCATAACAGAACAACCGATTTTAATTGGAACAACAAATGTGGAAAAATCAGAATTACTTTCGAATTTATTAAAAAGTGCCAATATTCCACATCAATTATTAAATGCAAAACCAGAAAATGTTGAACGAGAAAGTGAAATCGTTGCTTTAGCTGGCGAACGGCAAGCTGTAACAATTGCAACAAATATGGCTGGTCGAGGGACAGATATTATTTTAGGTGGAAATCCTTTGTTTCAAGCTAAACAAAAAATTTGGGAAATTTTAATAACAAAAACAATAAATGAAGAAACGTTTACATTTTTTATTTCTAAAATTGAGGAAGAATATGAAAACAATATTGAAGACTTAAAACTAACAATATTGAATCTCCCATATTCTCTTGAAACTTGTTCTAAAACATTGCAAATTTTTTATAACTTATTAGAAAAAGACATACAAAAAAATTGGCAAATTGAAAATGAATATGTTAAACAACTAGGAGGTCTCTTTGTTTTAGGAACAGAACGACATGAAAATAGAAGAATTGATAATCAATTACGTGGAAGAGCTGGACGTCAAGGTGACCCAGGCTTTTCTCAGTTTTATCTATCATTGGAAGATGAATTAATTCAAATTTTCGGTGGGGAGAATATTCAGACATTCTTAAAACGGTTAGGAGAAGCTGAAAATGACGAACCACTAGAATCTGGATTATTAACATATAGTTTGGAAAAAGCTCAAAAAAAAGTAGAAAATTATAATTATGATATACGTAAAAATGTTTTTGAGTATGATGAAATTGTAAATAATCAACGAATAAGATTTTTTAAAATACGAAATGAAATATTAAATAATTCGATTTCTGCAGAAGATCTTCTTTGTTGTTTTGAGATATTTTTTCGACAAACAAAAAAAGAGAAAAAAAATTTAAATTGGTATAATATTAAAATAGATAAAATAGAAGATCATTATAGCTATGTTTTAACTACTTTTAAGAATTTAAAAGGGAAGAAAAAAAGATCCAAAGAAAAAGCAAAAAGATCTAAAGATATTTTGATAGGAATTGATATACAAAATGCACAAGCTTCGATTTATGAACAAGATTATTATCAATTGAATCGTACGCAATATTTGTTACGACGAATAGATTGGTCTTGGACGGAACATTTAGAACGAATGAATTATATACGAGAAACGGTGAATTGGCGCTCGTATGGTCAACAAAATCCCCTGATGGAGTATAATCTGGAGGCAGTGAATTCTTTTCAAATTCTGCTTTACCAAATTCAATTATCTGTGTTATATTATTTTTCGTATTTTCCAATGTTGGAATCAAAAAGATTATGACAAAACACACATTAAACGGTTCACGCAGAAAAGTGATTCAAACTTCTGGCTTTCGAGCACGATTAAAAACAAAAAGCGGTCGAAAAGTGTTACAAAATCGTCGACGTAAAGGACGTTGGAAACTTGCACTGTCCTAACTCCTATCGCACTGTAGATCCAATTGATTGTCCATTCATTTTCAGCGTAATTTCTTTCTTCTATGAAATTTTTTTCAATACAAAAATCCTTTCAGTTTCTCACCGGTGTTCCCTTTGCCATATTTGTATTACTTGTGCTTGCACTTGCAAGTTCAATAGGATCCGTCATTGAACAAGAGGAAACACTTTCTTTCTATCAACAAAACTATCCAATATTTCGTCCGATTTTCGGAATTCTTACCTGGAAAGTAATTGTTCAGTTTGGATTGGATCATGTGTATCGAACAGGCTGGTTTTTTGCTCTTTTAGGTTTCTTAGTTGTGAGCTTAATCAGTTGTACGTTGACAAGACAACTTCCAATTTTTTCGAATTCGAAAGAATCTTTCTTTCGAAAAAAAAAAAATTCTTTCGTCCAGTTACCTTTTTCGATTCGAATTCCGACTTTGTATTATTTCAAAGAAACCATTCTAACCCAACTTCAAGAGAATCATTTTTATGTGTATCAAAAAGGGAATTGTGTTTATGGTTATAAAGGATTAATTGGACGAATCAGTCCAATTTTTGTTCATTTTAGTTTAATTGTGGTTTTATTTGGATCCTTTCTTAGTGCTTTGAATAACTTGAAAGCTCAAGAAATGTTGCCAAAAGGAGAAGTTTTTCACATTCAAAATCCAATTCAAATTGGTGGATTGACCAATCTTCCCAATCTTTCGGCCAGAGTCAATGACTTTTGGGTGGAATATGAGAAAACTCGCATCCATCAATTTTATTCAAATGTATCCATTTTGGATCCGTATGGAAATGAACTCCATACACAAACGATTTCAGTGAATCATCCATTACGATACAAATCAATTGATTTGTATCAAAGTGATTGGAACTTACTCGGAATTCGATTTCAACAAATTCCGAATTCCATAATTTATGAATCCCCACTTTTTCCATTGGAACAAACATCGAAATCTTGGATTACTTGGATTACAACACCGCAACAAACATTCACTCTTCTTTTCGATCAATTCCAAAATACGTATCTGATTTATGATGCAAATGGAAACTTTTTAGATTTCAGTCAAGTCGGGGAATCAACTCTTTTTGACTTCTCTGTTCTCGATCTTTTACCATCGACTGGTTTACAAATGAAATATGATCCGAATATTTGGATGATTTATTTGGGTTTTGGAATTCTAATGATCACCGCCTGTCTTAGTTATTTAGCCTACACTCAAATTTGGGTCTGTCATGAAACCACCCATTCTTGGATTGGAAGCTCTACCAACCGAGGCAAACTCAAACTCGAAATTGAATTTGAAAATTTTATTCGAGCTCTAGAAATCAAAGTGTTACACACTCGATTTGCTTTGAAGAAAGAAATCTGATAGAATAAAAGAACAGTGGCAAGATCACAGTAGCTACTATTCCCTAGTAGCTCAGTGGTAGAGCTGTCGGCTGTTAACCGACCGGTCGTGGGTTCGAATCCAACCTGGGGAGTTGTTCGCTTAAACAACAACGGAAGGGAGGATACTTCCTTTCGTTGATCAAAAAAAATAAATTTTATTTATAAAAATATGAAAAAAAAATTATTCGGGCTTCTAGATAAATTAAAGCTTAAATTTGTAAAACGTGTAGGGGTAGCGCTAATTTTTTTTTTTGGAATTAAAACTAAAATAGTTCTTGCAAGTGGATCGAAATTGAAATTCAAAGAGAATTCAAAAAGTACTCTGCAGGTTGAGGAGGTGAAAAATATACAACAAAAAGAAAATATTCCGTGGAGTCAGGGGAAAGGTTTGCCGTTTAAAATTGGAGTTGTCGATCCAGAAATGATAAATGTTTTAGAATTAGAAAAGTTATTAGCTTACTTAAGCTCAAATCTGAAAATGTTGAGCAATATTCCAGTTCCTAAAATCGTGGATCAGAAGAAATTACTTTTGTATCGCTCTGGGTCAGATTCGAATGAAAAATTCAATTTCCAAAAAATACCGACAAACACAAATAGTTTGGAGGAAAAGGAAAAACTAAAAGAAGAATGTGATTTAATAAGCTTCTTCCTGCATCTTATCTCAGTTGTCGTTCTTTTACGTAAAAGACGGCCGTTTTTATTCGGGATGGTATGTATCATGTTAATTTCCTTAACATTAATTTCGTTAGGATATTATTCACCCCTTTTTTTTGTGACCCAAGCAAAGTTTCAACGGGAAGAATTAAAACCGATTCTAAATAAAAAAGACTTTTTATCCAAATTGGAAAAAATAAAAGAATCTGCAAGAGGGAAAATACAAAAAGACCCTGCAATTTTAAAACGGGATATCGAAGTTACGGAAAAGCAAATCCAAAACATGGAAAGAAGAAAAAGAAATGTAGAAAAAAAATTAAAAAAGCAACAAATGGAAAAAAAATCCATTGAAGAGAGATTAAAAAAACAAAAGAAATAAATTTATATTGTAATCAAAGCGTGCATTGACAATGCACTCGATTTGATTGAAAAATTGAATTTATAATAGTAGGGGAGAGAATCGAAAATAGAAACAAAAAAAAACTCGATTCAAATGAAAACAAAAACGAATGAAAATCATCGACTATGAGCTACCAATCTTTGCGTGTTTTTTCTTATTTGTTGCCATGATTTTGTTTTGGTTAAGTTTAGCATTTCCAAAACAAACACGGCTTGTTGAAATAAGTCAAAGCTTAGTTTTCACCAGTAATGTCTTTTTTGCTTCGACTTTATTTCTTCGCTGGATGACTCAACATTATTTTCCTTTAAGTAATTTGTATGAATCTTTGATTTTTTTAAGTTGGTCAATTTCCAGTATTCATTTACTTTTAGAAAGGCAAACCAAAAGCCGTTTAATTGGGGCTTTAGTCACGCCCGTTACGTTTTTTGTCGCAGGCTTTTCTAGTTTCACTTTACCAATTGATATGCAGAAGGCTTTACCTTTGGTTCCTTCCTTACAATCAAACTGGTTAATGATGCATGTTACTATGATGATGATTAGTTATGCCACATTAATTCTTGGTTCTTTATTGTGTATTTTATATCTTGTCTTTTCTTCTTTGAAAGCAAAACAAAAGTTGAATCTTCCTGCCTTGTCCCAAACCACACTTCCTTTGGAAGTTGTAACCGTTCGTCCCGAGAAAAAAGCACTCTTAGAACTTTTGGATCTTTGGAGTTATCGTGTGATTGGATTAGGTTTTCCTTTTTTGACGATTGGAATTATTTCGGGAGCTGTCTGGGCAAATGAAGCCTGGGGTTCCTATTGGAGTTGGGATCCAAAAGAAACATGGGCATTGATTACGTGGTTTGTTTTCGCGATCTATTTACATTCTCGTTTGTTAAAAGGGTGGCAAGGTACGCAGGCGGCTTTTGTAGGTTCCTGTGGCTTTTTTGTCATATGGATCTGCTATTTAGGAGTCAATTTTTTAGGAAAAGGATTACATAGTTATGGTTGGGTATTTAATTAAAATAGCTTTTGTAAAAGAACTTTTGCTTCAATGAGAAAAAGATTCTCTTTTTTCTTTGTTATAATAAGAGTATGAAAGAAATAAATGGAGAAAGAATTGATGAGTCATACAGTAAAAATTTATGATACTTGCATTGGATGTACTCAATGTGTTCGTGCTTGTCCAACCGATGTTTTAGAAATGGTAATTTGGGAAGATTGCCGAGCTGGACAAATTGCTTCGGCTCCTCGCACGGAAGATTGCGTCGGATGTAAACGATGTGAAAGTGCTTGTCCAACCGATTTTTTAAGTGTACGCGTATATTTAGGGGGAGAAACAACGCGTAGTATGGGTCTAGCTTATTAACGAATTTTAAAAAGAAAATGCTGTGGCATATCGCCATGGCATTTTTAACCTTCCTTACCTTCCTCTTATTGGTTGAAAAGACCATCAGAAAGATTGAACTATGAAAATACCAACGCCCCACTGAAACAAACCTCTCCCTGAAATCAATTTCCTATAAAAAAAGAACATAGAAATTGTGTCCAGATGATGTTCTCGATAATAAACCCATTTTGTAATGATTTCGTACTTTTCACGAAGGAATTTCACATGGGGATTTGAACAAGCGAATTGTTTTCCTTAAAGAAATTGAAAAGAAAAAAGAATATCGGTTGTATCAACTTTTTCTAAATGCCCTCTCAAAACCGTCACTTTCTTTTTAAACTGTAATCATTCTTTGTATACTATTTTATACAAAGTGCAAAGGATTGACAGGAAAAAGAGCTCTTGTAACGATACCTACAATTATTTAAGGACAAAAAGAATAGCGAAGCTACCTAAAAGGTAGTTACAAGTCAGGGGGTTGTTTTCTGACTTTGTTTTTCAAATATTCATACAACTCCCGCTTCGTTGAATCTACAAAATCCAAATCCTGTTGTGAATTTATATCTTTCCCAACAGTTCGTCGTAGTTTTTCTAAATCCAATAGGAACTCGCGTTCTTGAACCATTTTAAGTAGATCTTCTTCCATGCCGTGTAATTTAACGTAACGATCCAATTGCTGTGTCTTTAAAAATAAAGAATTCGCTTGAGGATTGGGCTCAACGATTGTATCTTTTACTTTATTCAAAGGCGCTGGCTGGTTTTTCGCAACTGTAGGTTTCGTTACTTTTACTTTTAGGCATGAGTTTACTGAATAAAAGTTAACGGGACCATAGTATAATAAAACACATACAAATAGGACAAAGAAAAAAGTGTAGAGACCTATTATGACATTTGGATGATTTGTCTTAAAATTGGCTAATAAGGTCATTATTAATCCAAACCGGTTGACCTTTTCATTTTTTTGATTCTCATACTCCTGGTTTAATCCATTTTGAGCTTGAAAATGCATACTTTTATTCTCATCAGGAATGAATGCATATTCGCCAGATCTATATTTCAAAATAGATGACAAATTTCCATTCAAGGGCAAAGCCCTTCTAAAATTAGAAGTCAATATAACATCTTCAATTGTTTGTTGTAAAAATAATATTTTTATAACCAACTCGGAATTTTTTTCTAAATCTTTCTGTTCCAAAGATTTCAGGCCTAAAATTTGGCCTTTTTTTTTTCGTTTTACTCCAAGACTTTTAGTCGTTCCTTTTTCATTTTTTTGGTTAGAATTCGAAATTGTATAAGTTACAGTTTCGATTTCTTTTTTTTTAATTCTCGATTTTGCATTACTTCTCATTGGCAACAATAAATTAGTAATAAAAAAAAGAGAACAAAAAAAATTTTTCAAAGCCTTTTTGTCAGTTTTCATACTTAAATTTAATAATTTAATTTCGACATTCAAAAATTTATTTTTGAATGTCGAAACAGTTTTATAATTATTTTATATTATTCGAATATGTAAATTCCAAAGAATTATCCAACAATTACCGGAGCAGTTGTGGCTAAGTCTAATGGGAAGTTATGAGCATTACGTTCATGCATAACTTCAATACCTAAATTTGAACGATTTAAAATATCCGCCCAAGTATTAATTACACGGCCTTGGCTATCAACGATCGATTGGTTGAAATTAAATCCGTTTAAGTTAAATGCCATTGTTGAAATTCCTAAAGCAGTTAACCAAATTCCGACAACTGGCCAAGCAGCTAAGAAGAAATGTAAAGAACGAGAATTGTTAAAACTTGCATATTGGAAAATTAAACGTCCAAAGTAACCATGAGCAGCTACGATGTTGTATGTTTCTTCTTCTTGTCCAAATTTATAACCATAATTCGTTGATTCTCCTTCCGCTGTTTCTCGAATTAAAGATGAAGTTACTAAAGAACCATGCATAGCAGAAAATAAAGATCCACCAAATACACCAGCTACACCAGCCATATGGAAAGGATGCATTAAGATGTTATGTTCTGCTTGGAAAACTAACATGAAGTTAAATGTTCCAGAAATACCTAAAGGCATACCATCTGAGAATGAACCTTGTCCAATTGGATAGATTAAAAATACTGCCGTTGCCGCAGCTACAGGAGCTGAGAAAGCAACAAAAATCCAAGGACGCATACCAAGACGGAAACTTAATTCCCACTCACGCCCCATCCAACAAGCAACACCAGTTAAGAAATGTAATACAATTAATTGGTAAGGACCACCATTGTATAACCATTCATCAACAGATGCAGCTTCCCAAATTGGATAGAAATGTACACCGATAGCATTCGAACTAGGAATAATCGCACCAGTAATGATGTTATTTCCATACATTAACGAACCAGCTACTGGTTCACGAATACCATCAATATCCACTGGTGGTGCTGCGATAAAACCAATAATAAAACAAGTAGTTGCAGTTAATAATGTAGGAATCATTACTACACCGAACCAACCAATATATAAACGGTTTTCTAAACTTGTAATCCAAGAACAAAAACGTTCCCAAACATTCAGGCTTTCATATCTTTCTAAAGTTGCTGTCATAGTCGTCCCCTCTTCCAATAGAAATAAAAATGGAAAAAAAAAAGCAAAATACCAAGCAAAACGAAAGAATTTTAATTCTTTCATTGCTCCTCCAAGAATTTCGTTACGTAACCCTGACAGAAATGACTATCTGGACATGTTGACTTAGACAAGTCAACACACATTTTTATGAATAAAGCCTGTTTGTAAGGGGTATAGCTTCAGAAATATATGATTAAAACCAATCAAAATATGAAAGAAAATCCCCCAATTTCCTTTCATATTGATCAGGTTCAGTTACAAGCTTTTCAGACCCATCTTGTTGATTCAAAATCCTTTTTTTTTAATGATGAGTTATCTTTCATTGTACGTAATAATTCACCCTTTTATGCTTCCATTTTTGATTTAATGATTCAGATCAATGGTTATCAAAATATTGATCAATTTCGCATCTTATCGTTCAATTTTTCACATTCAGATTCTATCGGTTCTAATTTTCAAAACACCACTTCTTTTACAGATTTTAAGATCAAAATGATTCTCTTAATAGAACTTCTTCAGTCGTCTTTTCAAGATTTCACTTTTAAAAAGATTGAAATCTCTTTGGATATCAATCAAAAAATCTTTTTTAAACATTCACGCATTCAAACCCAGTTTTTTAAAAAATTCGAACTTGCTACCATACGCCTTTTTAAAGATCTTGGATATACTTTCATTTCTACCACTATTCATAAAGGTGTTCACACACTTGATGGCAATTCTTCTTTAATTGAACAGATTGGCTTTAATGACAATATTAAATCTATTTCTATACGGGGAGGGCATCTTCATAATATTGTTTTTACTTTTTGTGTTTATGACAAAAGGTTTAAACATCAATCCTTTTCTTCCGATAGGAATCTATCTCAGTGGAGATTTGAAATTACCATTCACCCCAAGCAAATGAAGCGTTTTTTTCAGCATTTTAAACCCACATCACATTTCTTTGATGTTGTACAACAATTTTGTACTCATTTTAGAATGTGTGATAAATATTATAATAATCATGGCATTAATGTTCTTCTTCAAGCCATTCAGAATGCCTTACAACATGCACAATTTTAATGAAGAATGTACTTGTAAATCAATCACACTAGTAGACTTCAGGTGTTGTATTTAAACACTGGCACAAATTGTAATTCAAAACCATTCTCCAAGGGTTGGGCATCAGACTTTTGTGTATTTCAAATGAAATCAAATGAATTTGAGACTTATGCCTTGGAATTGTTAGCTTATTACGTTCATTACGTAATTTACGTAATTTATTTTACGTAAATTATTATGAGGTTCTCACCTCTTCTTACGTTACGTTATGTAATTTACGTAAATTACTAGGAGGGGTGGTTTGTAGGTTGTTCTTACGCGGTTCAAACCTCTTCCCAAGGGTTGGGCTATTCGCCCATTGAGGTTCTCACCTTTTCTTAGGTTTTTACGTTGTTATGGAGTTCTGGGGTGTAGTTCTCCGGCGATATTTAAGTCGCCAAAATAACACATCTTTTTTTTTCACACTTCGTTTTATATAATACGATTTCTTAAAATTTTTAAGACAAAAAGTCTCCCAACAGCGGAGAATTTTGGGGGGGATTTTGCAAAGAAAATTAGAAAAAAAGAGAAGAAAAATTAGAAAAAAAGAAAAGATTAGTTTGACAAAAATAAAAAGATTTGTTTTGTCTATTATAAATTCTTTTTATTTTTCAAACTTAATATTATTATTATTATATAGAATTTATGACCAGATATCGCATCAAAGAACAAGAAATTGCACGAAATGATACTCCGGACCTTTTAGTAGCGATACGTGCTCAAATTGAGACAGCACGACTTCTTATCGAGGCTGAAAAAGATCCAGCTGAAAAAAAAGATCTAGAAAATTATATGAGTGATCTCAAACTCAAACGTGATCAAATCTTACAAACTTTAAAAAATTCACGCATTGCCAATTTTAAAGCTCAAACCGATCTTCTCTTAGACGAGTTAAGTACGAAGGATTATTTGACCAATCTTGAAAAAGCTTTAAGAATTAAACCGGTTGAAGTCTCTAAAATGACTTTTGTTACTAAATCTGTCAGAAAAAGACGTTCCAAATTAATACCCAATAGAATTAACTTTATTGATACTAATAAGTAGTTATAAGTAGAAATAGGATAGTATTTATCTAGAATAGCACAGGTTTTTAATAGAATAGCACAATATTTAACACACTCTTTATTATGACAAGTCATATATGTGGGTTATGTAAAACCCTTTCAAAAGAACAACAAACCCAAGTCTTATGTTCCTTAATCTGCATGAATACAGAAACTTTTCTCTCAACATGGATTTTTTTTATTTTGTTAACAATTGTTAGCAAAGAAATTATTAAACAAATTCTTCCAAAAACAATGAATCTTGTTAAGTATATAAAAGAGAATTATTTTGAAAATGGAATACCAAAAAAGAGAGGTAATAACATAATATAAATGTTATTGCCAAAACAGAAGATTGGCAAGAGAAAAAAAAGAAAATTTTTTTTTTTAAAACAAAAAACGAACAGAATTAACTGTTCCTTGTGCTTTTTTTAACAAAAAATGAAGCACGAACATCTTCTTCTTGCTTTGGACCAAAAAGAGAGCCATTTATTGGCTGTTCTCTTTCTTTGGATACTAATTGGAATGTTAAATGCAATTTAGCAATAAAAAACAAAATGATTGTATATTTTTTATGACAATCCCACCAATAGGACGACGATGTTTTTTTATTATTTCCATAGATTTTTCTTCCTCTTATTAGAAGAAAAAATGGGAAAAAAAACCGAAATACCAACGAAAGAAAAGTATAAAATGAAAAATTCTGGCATTGTGCTATTTTCCCAAGAGACTACTCGCTCAGTATCTTCGCCGCAATAGCGTTTCACAATTCTGTTCGGAATGGAAGAATGTGGTTCCACTACGCTAAAAACACCCGAATTAACAAAGAAAAAATTGCTTAAGAATATGGTTTGTTAGTAGATCTAGGCTAAATATATTACTATACGTACACCGGATCCCTATTAAGCGGCTCGTCTTGCCACAACCTAAGAGCACTCATCTTGAGGACGGCTTCCCACTTAGATGCCTTCAGCGGTTATCCTAACTATACATAGCTACCCAGCGTGTACCGATGGCACGATAACTGGTACACTAGAGGTATATCTTTCTCGGTCCTCTCGTACTAGAGAAAGGTCACTCTCAATACTCCAACGCCCACGCCGGATATGGACCGAACTGTCTCGCGACGTTCTGAACCCAGCTCACGTACCGCTTTAATGGGCGAACAGCCCAACCCTTGGAACGTACTACCGCTCCAGGATGCGATGAGCCGACATCGAGGTGCCAAACCTCCCCGTCGATAGGAACTCTTGGGGGAGATCAGCCTGTTATCCCTAGAGTAACTTTTATCCGTTGAGTGACGCCCTTTCCACACAGCAGCGTCAGATCACTAAGACCGACTTTCGTCTCTGTTCGACTTGTGGGTCTCACAGTTAAGCTTCCTTTTGCCTTTACACTCTAAGATCGATT
>Ga0214196_1000015_pt1:0-90000 | contig 109432 bp, 117 predicted proteins | sample TroBogEpilimnion_38_FD_153034 | JGI IMG/M metagenome (GOLD analysis project Ga0214196, IMG submission 153034) | Freshwater microbial communities from Trout Bog Lake, WI - 25AUG2008 epilimnion | ecosystem: Environmental > Aquatic > Freshwater > Lake > Epilimnion/Euphotic zone | place... | reverse complement strand
AAAGAATAAGCGGATCTCTCGTTGACCGTACTTTGATAAGTTTGTGTTTCAAAAATAATTTTTAACCGATTTTCATCAGCTAAGTAAGCATCACCGAAGCCTACAATCACCACCATAAAATCTTCCGAATCGTTCTGGATGAAATCGTTAGTGAAATGATGATATGATGCGGTGCCAGAACTGAATAAGGCTTCCTCTGTTAAGGAGCCTACATCTCCATATACTTTTAAATCTACGCATGTAATTCCCCACCATAATTTATTTTCAGTTTTTCTTTTTTTTAGTATTATAATAATGTTATATGCTGTATGAAAAAATGAAAAAACATTTCTGGAGATTGGATCATCAAAACGAAATCCCAACAGATTTCCAACAGCGGATTTGAAAGAAGAGAGCGATTTTTTTTGTTTTTTTCTTTGTATCTCTTGTAGTATCTAGTAACAATTTCGTATTTGGAAAGAAATTCTGTCCTAGGGTCGAGACTGAAGACAGAAGGTTGAATCAATAATGAACAAGAAGAGAGAGATCTTGTTGAAAACGAGTGTGTCCAAAGCAAACTTTCAAATTATAACAAATTATGAAAGCAAAAAGAAAAAAAGAAAGAACAGAATCAAGAATTATTGGATTCATGGATTGTCCTAATTAAAAGCCATCTGATATTTGTAGTGAATTACAAATGTAAGCTAGCTTACAGGGACAATAAAAGAAGGATTTCGTGATCAAAAAGATGGCAATTACAGTTGAACAAGAAACAACGAAAGAACAAGGAGTTTTCGGCCTTGTGGACGATTGGTTAAAACGAGATCGTTTCGTATTTGTAGGATGGTCTGGTTTATTATTATTTCCATGCGCCTATTTAGCCTTAGGTGGTTGGTTTACAGGAATTACATTTGTAACTTCTTGGTATACGCATGGTCTAGCAAGTTCTTTTTTAGAAGGTTGTAATTTTTTAACAGCAGCGGTATCCTCTCCTGCGAATAGTATGGGCCATTCTTTATTATTGTTATGGGGTCCGGAAGCGCAAGGAAACTTTACTCTTTGGTTCCAAATTGGAGGTCTTTGGACATTTATGGCGTTACATGGAGCATTTGGATTAATCGGCTTCTGTTTACGTCAATTTGAAATTGCGCGTTTAGTGGGAATTCGTCCATATAACGCCTTAGCCTTTTCAGGTCCAATTTCGATTTTTGTTTCTGTTTTCTTACTGTATCCTTTAGGTCAAGCAAGTTGGTTTTTCGCACCGAGTTTTGGCGTAGCGGCGATTTTCCGTTTTCTATTATTTTTACAAGGATTCCATAACTGGACATTAAATCCGTTCCATATGATGGGAGTTGCTGGAATTTTAGGAGGAGCTCTTTTATGCGCAATTCATGGAGCAACTGTGGAGAATACATTATTTGAAGATGGAGATGCGGCCAATACTTTCCGTGCGTTTACACCAACCCAATCGGAAGAAACGTATTCCATGGTGACAGCGAATCGTTTTTGGTCTCAAATTTTTGGAGTAGCTTTTTCAAACAAACGTTGGTTACACTTCTTTATGTTATTTGTTCCTGTGACAGGTCTGTGGGCAAGTGCGGTTGGAATTGTTGGGTTAGCGTTGAATTTACGAGCCTATGATTTTATCTCTCAAGAATTACGAGCAGCGGAAGATCCGGAATTTGAAACATTCTATACAAAAAATATTCTATTAAATGAAGGTATCAGACTGTGGATGGCAGCACAAGACCAACCACATGAAAATTATATATTCCCTGAGGAGGTACTACCACGTGGAAACGCGCTTTGATGATCTTGAAATCACGACAAATAAAAGTATTGAAGCTACTGGTTTTGCTTGGTGGGCTGGGAATGCTAGATTAATCAATTTATCTGGAAAACTATTAGGTGCCCATGTGGCGCATGCCGGTTTGATGGTCTTTTGGTGTGGAGCAATGACTTTATTTGAAGTCTCTCATTTTCTTCCAGAAAAGCCCCTTTATGATCAAGGGTTTATTTTATTACCACATTTAGCAACTCTTGGTTGGGGAGTTGGGCCAGGAGGAGAAATCACTGAGATTTATCCTTATTTTGTTGTCGGTGTGTTACATTTAATCTCTTCCGCGGTGTTGGGATTTGGTGGTATTTATCATTCGTTATTTGGACCGGATACACTAGAAACCAATGCTCCCTTATTTGGATATGATTGGCGTGATAAAAATAAAATGACAACAATTTTAGGAATTCATTTATGTTTACTTGGAATTGGAGCATTTTTATTAGTGATCAAAGCCATGTATGTGGGTGGAATCTATGATACTTGGGCACCAGGAGGGGGAGACGTTCGAACGATTCAAAATCCAACGTTAAATCCGCTTGTTATTTTTGGTTATGTATTCAAATCTCCTTTTGGTGGAGACGGTTGGATTGTTTCGATTAACAATCTAGAAGATCTTGTAGGAGGTCATATTTGGGTTGGTCTTCTATGTTTGACGGGAGGAATTTGGCATATTTTAACGAAACCGTTTGCTTGGGCACGACGCGCCTTTGTGTGGTCTGGAGAAGCGTACTTGTCTTATAGTTTAGCTGCAGTTTCTGTCATGGGATTAACGTGTTCAGTTTTTGTTTGGTATAACAATACAGCGTATCCTAGTGAATTTTATGGTCCAACTGGTCCAGAAGCTTCGCAAGCTCAAGCCTTTACTTTTTTAATTCGTGATCAACGATTAGGAGAAAATGTAGCTTCGGCTCAAGGTCCAACAGGATTAGGAAAATATTTAATGCGTTCTCCAAGTGGAGAAATTATTTTTGGAGGAGAAACAATGCGCTTCTGGGATATGCGCTCTCCTTGGTTAGAACCATTACGTGGACCAAATGGCTTAGATTTAAATAAAATTCGAAATGATATTCAACCTTGGCAAGAACGTCGCGCAGCTGAAGCTATGACGCATGCGCCGTTAGGATCTTTAAACTCCGTAGGAGGTGTAGCTACGGAAATTAACTCGGTGAACTATGTTTCTCCGCGTTCTTGGTTAACATCTGCTCATTTTATTCTAGGATTTTTCTTCTTAGTAGGGCATTGGTGGCATTCTGGAAGAGCGCGTGCAGCTGCTGCTGGCTTTGAAAAAGGAATCAACCGTGAAACTGAACCGACGTTACAATTAAAACCAATCGATTAATTCAATTTTTGTAATTAGAAACGAGTTCTATAACACAGAACTCGTTTCTAAGTTGATGGTCTTTCCAACCAAGAAGAGGTCCTATCAGTTCAGCTGCGGTATGCCCAAATTATTTTTCCTTTCTTTTTCTTTTGGTAGTCTCTTTTTCTTTTTCCCCGAATCTTCCAAAAATTTGGATACTGGAAAAGAATTGTTTTTTCAACATTGTCTTGCTTGTCATCTACATGGAAATAATTTAATTCTTCCTGAAAAAAATTTACGAAAAGAAACACTTGAAGCCAATGGAATGAATAACCTGCCTGCGATTCTCTATCAAGTTCGAAATGGGAAAAACGCAATGCCTGCTTTTGGGAGAAGATTGACTGAAATCGAAATACAAAGTATTGCTTCCTACGTTCTCGACGAAGTCTATGGCGTAAGCCTCGAAGATTCTTTTTAAATTAAAAAAATTGTCAAATCATGGACTAAGATAAGGCTTGACATTCTGACAAAACGTTTGTACAATTCCAATTTAGGAAAGAACGTTTTGTTTCTGAGGTGATTAGCTCAGCTGGTAGAGCGTTTGCCTTACAAGCAAAGTGTCACAGGTTCGAATCCTGTATCGCCTAGCTATTGCAACAATTTTCGCATTGCTTTCGTTCCCAGAATAGAAATATACGCTCTACTTGTAGCTATCCTTTCCTATCAAGGTGGTCTCTTTTCTCTAAAGAGAACTCATCACATCGAAAACAGAGAATTTTTTTATAAAAAATTTTTTATTATAATAGTCAAATAAGAAACAAAAATAGTTTTAACTGGATACATGTTCTCCATATGAAGAATTGGAAAGTACTACGACTTTTTTTATTGATAGGATCATTTGGGTCTGGCATAGTAATCCTTTTGCTCAAATTTTGGGAAAAAAGTCAACAAACTCCCAAGAAAGGGCAGCCAGAAAAAGAACCGTCTGGTGAATCAAAAACTACTTTTACTACAAATAACGTCCTGGTGGACACAAACTTAAAGTCTCTACAAGAGCAGACTTCTGCTGATGTAGAAATACTGGATTCTATTCAAACATTGGAAGCAGATTTAAATAAAAATACTTCAAATGAGAATACAACCCCAGAAAATTTAAATCTAAACCCGGAGAATCCTCCGGTTTTAGATCCTTTCACGGAAGATCAAGCTGGCTCGTCAGAGACCTGGTCACCGTCAGCTATGTTCTGATCTTCCAATCGGACTCATCGTCTAATGGATTAGGACGGAAACCTTCTAAGTTTCTAATGTAGGTTCGAATCCTACTGAGTTCATGTTCGGGCCCCGCTTAGGAAAAAAGTCTTGAAAGTTTTTTATAGGGAAAAGGGAAGCTCTTTAGGAAGAAGATTCAATTGTTGTACTTGAAAAGATACGTTGAAAAGTGGCTTGAATTTTGTCACCTGACTGTATGGATTCCATCGGATCTCGACGAAGTCGATGGCGTAAGCAAAGACAAATAGTTCGTTGAATATCGTCCTGGGTAACTTCGAAGCGATTCTCAAAGGCAGCTAAAGCTTTGGCTGCACGTGTGGAAACAAGATCTCCACGTAAACCTTCAATTTGTAATTCACTACAAATTTCAGAAATTTTGAATTGTAATTCTTTCCGAATTGTCACTTGGGGTAGGAGATGTTGAGCAGTGACAATTTGAGTTTGAATAGCTTGTTGTTCTTTTTCATATTTCTCAAACCAATCTTGAGGTGATTGATCAAAACTCATTCGCTCCTCGACGACGCGAACGCGTAATTTGGGATCTCGAATGGTTCGAATTTCTGCATGCATTCCAAAACGATCTAATAATTGAGGTCGTAATTCTCCTTCTTCGGGATTTCCCGACCCCACTAAAATAAATTTTGCTGGGTGTTTAATAGAAATGCCTTCTCGTTCGACAGTGTTCCAACCCGAGGCGGCAGAATCTAATAAGACATCGACTAAATGATCGTCTAAAAGATTGATTTCATCGACATATAAAATCCCACGGTTCGCACGAGCCAATAAGCCCGGTTCAAAGGTATTTTTTCCACCGGAAAGAATTTCTTTTAAGTTAATGGTTCCACAGACACGATCTTCGGTTGCTCCTAAAGGCAATTCTACCATCGGAATTTGAATGGCTTCCGTTTCGTAATTCTTTTCCTTGAATCCTCGAGGATCGGTATTAAAAGGATCATTTTTGATAATTTGAATATCTGGTAATAAATCAGCTAAGGCGCGAATGGTAGTTGATTTTCCTGTTCCACGGTCACCCATAATCATCACTCCACCAATTTTGGGATCAATGACATTCAGTTGTAAGGCAAGTTTCATTTCCGATTGTCCAATAATGGCTGCAAAGGGAAAATTAGTCAAATTTTTTACTAGTGTCATAAAGTTAAAAGTAACTGTCGAGAAGCATCCAACCACGAATTCGATTGCAAATCCAAAACGTGGGATTATTTAGTTGAATTCGATTGATATAATGAAATACCTAATCGAATGGAAAGAGTCAATAAAACGAAAGCAAGAACAAGGGAAAGATAGATTTGAAATTCTGTTAGCATAAAGAAATGGTTATTGGTAGTGTTTGTTGATTGATTAAATTTATTATAGTTGAAAAAAAGGCTTCATTCATTCTTCGTATTATAATAATCTTCGTGTTAGAAGAATGAAGAGTCGCATTTTTTGGAAAGAAAAGGTCAAGAGTTTTCGCTTTTGAAAGACGTCTGAAATTTGTCGTGAATTACAAATTGAAGGCTTACTAGGAGAGTAGTGTAATAAAAAGTTGGAGTAACATTCATGATAGATGTCATTAGTTTAGGTTGGGCAACGTTAATGGTGGTTTTTTCTTTTTCTTTAGCCCTTGTCGTTTGGGGGAGAAACGGATTCTAAAGAGTAGATAGAGAAGGTTGAATTGGAGGAAAAAAATGGGAGAAATTTTCACTGTAGCAAGTTGTTGCTTTGTTATCACTCTTTTTGGATTAGCGTTAGGTTTTGCTTTTTTAAAAATACAAGCCAAAATATAAATTGGATTTTCAGGTAGAAAATGAAGGAATCACTGAGTTTGGGAACACAATTCCTTCTTTGGAATAGTGTATTGTTGATTGGCTTGATTTTGATTCAAAATGAAAATCAAAAAGATGGGACGAAAGGGAAGTCCACTTTTTCATTCACTTTTGTGGAAAGAACGACATTTGTTTTTCTTTCCTTTCAACTGGTTTCTTTGTTTGTCATTCTCAAAGGATAAATGCAACACAACAGAAAGAAGAAAGGAAGTCTCGATTTTTTCGACTCTTGTTTTTCTTTCTTGTTTTTCTTTATAATCCAATGCAATTCGTTTTCTGGCGGGGTAGAGCAGTTCGGTAGCTCGTCGGGCTCATAACCCGAAGGTCAATGGTTCGAATCCATTCTTCGCTTACCTTTTAGAATTCGTTGAAGAAAAATGACTCAAAATACTGGGAACTCGAACATAGAAACAATGACAGAAAACAATTCTTATTTTCCGGAATTCGGAGGAAGTACAGGTGGTTGGCTACAAGCAGCAGAAACAGAAGAAAAGTATGTTCTGACGTGGACAAAGGATGGAAAAGACAATGTATTTGAAATGCCAACCGGTGGGGCGGCCAGAATGAAGTCCGGACCAAACGTGGTCTATTTTGCACGCAAAGAGCAATGTTTAGCTTTAGGAAAACAATTGCGTTCGAATTTTAAAATTCAAGATTATCGCATTTTCCGTCTCTTCCCGAGTGGAGAAGTTCAATTTATTCATCCAAAAGATGGAGTCTTTCCAGAAAAAGTGAATGAAGGTAGAATGGCAGTTGGAAAACGCGACTTTTCTATCGGACAGAATCCGAATCCAGTCACAATGAAATTTACAGGGACTTCGACTTTCGAAGGAGAAAAAAACTAAACTCTTATAATCTAGAGGAAAGAAGAGCTCAAAAAAGTTCTCTTGAGCTCTTCTTTTTTTATTGGTTGTAAATACCATGGAGAGATGGCAGAGTGGTCGATTGCGTTTGACTTGAAATCAAATGAACTGCAACGGTTCCGTGAGTTCGAATCTCACTCTCTCCTTTTTAACTTTTTCAGTTTCAAACATCTACCACATCTGTTTCATTTGTTGTTTGTTTTTTGTCTTCTTTTCCTTCACGTAGACGAATGGTTGCGATTTCAGAAAGGAAACAGAACGAAATCACAGGCAGATATTGGTTGAAGTTGTTTCTCAACATCACGAATTGGCCTTCTTTATAACATTTCTTCAGTGTAGTCATCAATTCTTCCAGGACCGGAAAAGACTGGGTAGACGAAGCAGAGATGGTTTCGTTCACTTTTTCCATCTTCCCTATCAAATTATCCAATTCATATGTGATGTTCACATACGATTTTTTCGACTTATCCAGTAACGCATTCTCTTCCGCTTCTTGGATCATTTTTGACACTTCCTCACGACCCAACGTTGACGCTCCTTCAATTCGAATCGATTGTTCTTGACCAGATTTTAATTCACGTGCAGAAACCGATAATAAACCATTAACATCTAATTGAAAAGTAACACTAATTTTTGGTATACCACGTGGTGCCGGCGGAATACCTTTTAATTTAAAAATTCCTAAACTCTTATTATCTTTTGAAAAAGGACGTTCTCCTTGTAAAACATGAATCTCTACCGTATCTTGGAAATCGGATCCTGTAGAAAAAACTTCGGATTGTTTTGTTGGAATTGAAGAATTTCGATTGATAATAGTTGTCATTAAACCACCTAAAGTTTCCACTCCTAAAGATAATGGGGTAACATCTAATAAAATCAAATCTGTAATTTCTCCAGCTAGAATTCCTGCTTGAACAGCAGCTCCCATAGCAACAACTTCATCGGGATTTACTGTTTCATTTAACGGTTTATCTAATAATTCTGTTAATAAATTACGAACTGCAGGAATTCGTGTTGATCCACCAACTAAAATAACTTCATCGATATCAGACTTTTTCATTTTTGCATCTTGCAAAGCTTTTAAAACAGGTCCTTTACAACGTTCTATTAAAAATTTGCTTAATTCTTCAAATTTAGATCGATCAAAAGAAAAATCAATACTTTTTGGAATTTGACCATCAATATAAATAAAAGGTAAATTAATTTGAGTCGACTGAATAGTCGACAATTCAATTTTTGCTTTTTCTGCTGCTTCAATAATCCTTTGTAATGCTTGTTTTTCTTTATATAAAGAAACATTATTTATTTTTTCAAAATTTTCAACCGTATAACTTACAATTACTTGATCAAAATCATCACCTCCTAAATGAGTATCCCCAGAAGTTGCTAATACTTCAAAAACATCTTCTCCAACTTCTAAAATAGATACATCAAAGGTTCCACCTCCTAAATCGAAAATTAAAACAACTTCATTTTTTTTTTTATTTAATCCATAAGCAAGTGCAGCAGCAGTAGGTTCATTTAAAATACGTAAAACATCTAAACCAGCAATTGTCCCCGCATCTTTTGTTGCTAATCGTTGAGAATCATTAAAATAAGCAGGAACAGTAACAATAGCTTGAGTAATAGTTTCATTTAAATATTTACTAGCATCTGTAACTAATTTCTTTAATACAGAAGCAGAAATTTCTTCTGGACTAAAATACTTATCGACATTAGGAGAGTAAATTTTAATATTTCCCCCATCTTCTTTTTTTACTTTATAAGAAATTCGATTAATTTCTGATTCGATTTCATGGTATTTACAACCAATAAAACGTTTCACAGAATAAAATGTATTTTCAGGATTCACTACCGCTTGTCGTTTTGCAATTTGACCAACAAGCACTTCTCCGTTTGAAGTATAAGCTACAACAGAAGGAGTCGTTCGACCTCCTTCGGAATTTGCAATTACTTTTGGACTTGCTCCTTCCAAGACAGAAATAACAGAATTTGTTGTTCCTAAATCTATTCCAACAATTTTTTTATTTGTTCCTTTTTTTGTATCCATAGTATCTTTTTTATAAGTAGACATTTTTATTATAAAAAAATCATTTTCGATAAGCAAGTAAAAAAGAAATTTTTTTGTTATTTAGAATATAAACTGATATAGACAGTCAATAAAAATTTTTTTAGATTCAGAAAAGTTTAGAACCAAAAAGGAAGGTATGTTGTGTCTGTTGGTATTTTAGGAAATAAAATTGGGATGACGCAAATTTTCACAGAAAAAGGAGATCGAATTCCAGTAACAATAATTAAAGGAGGTCCTTGTTTTGTTACTCAAATAAAATCAGACGAAAAATGTGGATATAATGCAGTGCAATTGGGATACGTGGAAATATCTCCAAATTCAAAGAAGTTGACAAAACCTGAATTTGGACATTTTAATAAAGTTTTTTTACCCCCCTATCGGTATTTAAAAGAATATAAAATAGAAAAAAATAGTACTTATACAATTGGAGAAAAAATTGATTTAACTTTGTTCAAAATTGGAGATTTTGTAAATATTACAGGATTTACAATTGGAAAAGGATTTACAGGAAATGTAAAACGACATAATTTTAGTCGAGGAGCAATGACACATGGTTCGAAACATCATCGTGCACAAGGTTCGTTAGGAGCAGGAACAACACCAGGTCGTGTATTTCCTGGAAAACGTATGGCAGGTCAAAGTGGAATGGAAAAAAGAACAATTCTTGGCTTAGAAATTCTTGGTATTAATCAAGAAGAAAATCTTTTAATTATTAAAGGTTCAATTCCTGGAAAATCTGGAAATTTAGTAAATATTATTCGTAAAAATTAATTGTTATATGATTACTGAATCAACATTTCTTTCAATCCAAGAGAAAAAAAGAAACGAAAGCATTGGGTTGATACATCGAGTTTATTTAAGTTCTTTAAAAAACTCAAAAAAATATACAGCATCAACAAAAACAAAATCAGAAGTTCGTGGAGGAGGAAGAAAACCTTGGAAACAAAAAGGTACAGGAAGAGCTCGTGCAGGGTCATTGCGTTCACCTTTATTTGTAGGAGGTGGAGTCATTTTTGGACCCCAACCTCGATTTGTATTAAAAAAAATAAATAAAAAAGAAAAACGATTGGCTATTTTGTCAGCTCTTTCTTTAAAACAAGCGGATTGTTTTTTTATTGAAGAACAACAATTAGATAATTTTCAAGAAATTAAAACACAAGCAATTCTTACATTATTAAAAAAGTTCAATCTTGAAAAAAAGAATAGAATTCTATTTGTTTTGAATAAACCGAATCGTTCTTTTTGGCTTTCTTCTAAAAATTTAAGAAGCATTGAAGTGACTACGGCAACATCTTTAAATCTTCAACAAATCTTAAAAGCGAATTGTATTGTACTATCAAAATTGGCTTTGAATCAAATCAATTTGACATATGGCACATCTTCCACTTGAACTGAATAAACTCTTACGTTTAATTAAGTATCCATTACTAACGGAAAAATCGATAAAATTACAGGGAATTAATCAATATACTTTTATTGTTGATCGCACATTAACGAAAACTCAATTAAAATATGTTTTTGAATCTATTTTTCGTTTAAATCGAATCCAAATAAATACTTGTCATTTACCAATAAAGAAAAAACGAGTCGGTCGTTTTGTTGGAAAAAAAACAGCGTATAAAAAAGTTTATATTTCTGTCCAAAAAGGAGAAAGTATTCCAGAACTACATTAAATACAAACAGAAAAAAATTCATGGGTATAAAAATATATAAACCATATACACCTTCGACACGAAATCGAAGTATCTTAGATTTTTCATTCTTATCGAAAAAAAAACCAGAAAAATCATTACTTACTTCCAATCATCGAGCAAAAGGACGGAATAATCAAGGAAAAATTACCATTCGTCATAAAGGAGGTGGTCATAAGCGTCGTTATCGTTTGATTGATTTTAAACGTAATAAGTATAATATTCAAGGAAAAATTATTGCCATTGAATATGATCCAAATCGTAATGCGAATTTAGCTCTTGTTTCTTATTTAGATGGAGAAAAAAAATATATATTACATCCTGAAAATTTGAAAATTGGAGATAAAATTGAATCCGGAAAACAGTCTTCCTTGACAATTGGAAATGCACTACCATTAGAATCGATTCCCTTAGGAACAGAAATACATAATATTGAGTTTTTTCCTGGAAAAGGAGGACAACTTATTCGTTCTGCTGGAACTGCAGCAAAAATTATTGCGAAAGAAAATGATATGGTCATTGTACGACTTTCTTCAAAAGAAATTCGTATTTTTAAAAAAGAATGTTTTGCCACAATAGGAAAAGTTAGTAATTCTGATTTTTATAATGTTGTTGGTGGAAAAGCAGGTCGAAACCGCTGGTTGGGAATTCGTCCAACAGTTCGAGGATCGGTAATGAATCCTGTAGATCATCCACATGGGGGAGGAGAAGGGCGTTGTCCAATAGGAAAGCCACGTCCAGTAACACCTTGGGGGAAACCTGCGTTAGGGGTGAAAACCAGAGAAAAAAAGAAAAAAAGCGATTTATTTATTCTTCGTTCTCGTTAAGAGATTAGTTAGTAATTGATTAAAAAAAGTATGTCAAGATCAACAGCAAAAGGTCCTTTTGTAGCTTATCATTTATTAAAGAAATTACAGATTTTAACAAAGAAAGGAAAGAAAGAAGTGATCAAAACATGGTCTCGAGCTTCTACAATTTTACCATTAATGATTGGATATACAATCAGTATTTATAATGGACAAAAACATATTCCTCTATTTATTACAGATCAATTAGTCGGGCATAAATTAGGAGAATTTGTACCAACACGCACATTTCGTTCGCATAAAAAAACAGAACGTAAAATAAAAAGATAATTATGGAAAAACCAAAAAAAGTCGTTTCCGCTACGTCGAATTATATTCGTATTTCACCAACAAAAATTAATGTTATTATTGCTAAAATTCGTGGAAAAACGTATAAAGAAGCTCTTCAAATTTTACGATTTCTTCCTCAAAAAGCAGGAGCGATTGTTTGGCAAACCTTATACTCGGCAGTTTGTAATGCCACACATAATTTACAATGTGTAAAAGAAAGATTAATTATTCAAGAAGCGTTTGTAAATCAGGGGCAAATTTTGAAACGTATGCGTCCTCGGGCACAAGGTCGTGCTTTTGCGATTCAAAAGAAAGTATCCCATATTACTATCAGTGTTTGTGAAGTTTAACAAAAGAAAAAAAAGGAGAAAAAAGTGTGGGTCAAAAAACAAATCCAAAAGGTTTTCGTTTAGTAACAACTCAAGGTCATTTATCAAAATGGTATTCGAATAAATTAGAATATTCTAATTTAATTCAAGAAGATTATTTTATTCGTTCTAAAGTACAAGAATTTTTAAGTAACTTTTTATCCATTTCAAAAATTGAAATTCATCGCATTTTAGCCGAATCACAGACAAAACAATTTGTAACGATTACAATTCATGCACTTTTTCCCCGAGTAAAAGAAATGTCGCGAAAAGTAAGCAACCAAATTAATGAAACTTCTGAGAAGAATAGTCCAAAAAATAAAACTTTGCTTTCTAATTCGAATACAAATGTAAAGAATTTTGCAACTTTTTTAATGAAACAGAAAATTCGTACATTGATTCGTTTTTTACAAAAGAATACTTCAAAAAATTATTATGTGAATATTCAATTTATTCGAAATCCATTTGAAGATGCCACTTTAATAGCCAAATATATTTCGGAACAATTAGAAAAACGAATACCATTTCGAAGAGCTGTAAAGCAAACAATAAAGAAAGTACAACGAACTGAAATGAAAGGGATTAAAGTACAAGTTTCTGGACGTTTAAATGGTATTGATATTGCTCGAAGTGAATGGAAACGGGATGGTCGTGTTCCATTACATACGTTAAGAGCAAAAATTGATTACACGCATGAAAAAGCTGAAACAATTTATGGAGTCATTGGAATTAAAGTTTGGCTTTTTCAGGGGGAAATGTAAGAACAAAAAAAGATGAAATTGATGAAATCTAATTGATTTAATTAGGAGAAAAAAATGTTAAGTCCAAAACGTACAAAATTTCGAAAACAACAACGCGGACGTCTCAAAGGAAAAGCATGCCGTAATAACAAATTACATCATGGAGAATATGGAATTCAAGCATTAGAGCCTGTCTGGTTAACATCTCGACAAATTGAAGCAGTTCGTCGAACGATTTCCCGTTATACAAAACGAACAGGAAAGTTATGGATCAAAGTGTTTCCTGATAAATCAGTAACAGCACGAGCTGAAGAATCCAGAATGGGATCTGGAAAAGGAGCAGTAGAATACTGGGTTGTTGTAATTCGTCCAGGGACTCTTCTTGTTGAAATTACAGGTGTTCCCAAAGATATTGCAATGAAAGCATTGAAAATTGCTTGTTATAAATTACCAATTAAAACACGCATTTTAGTTCGTGAGACAATCATAGATAAAATATGACTTTTCCAAAATATCAAGACTTAGAAAAAAAATACGAAAAATTAAAAGCAGATGAAATTGTAGCGGATATTGAAAAAGAAATTTTTGTATTAAACAAAACTCTATTTGATTTTCGAATCCAGCGAGCAACGAAAAAAACGTTAGAACCTCATATGTTGATCCAGACAAAGAGGAGAATTGCGCAGTTAGAATATAAAAAAAACATTATATTGAAAGAACAAAAACATAGTGCAAAATCAAGTGAAGAAAGAAAAAGTCTATGACAAAAAAAGAAAGAATTGGTGTTGTAGTAAGTAATAAACCACAAAAAACGATTATTGTTGCAATTCAAACACGTTATCAACATCCAAAATATGGAAAAATATTAGTCCAAACAAAACGATATATGGCTCATGATGAAGAAAATAGTGGCAGGGCAGGAGATATTGTATTAGTAGAAGAAAGTGCTCCTATTAGTCGTCATAAAAAATGGAGATTACGAAAAATTTTAAAAAGAAATGAAAAAATATGATTCAACCCCAAACCTATCTAACAATTGCTGATAATACAGGTGCTAAAAAATTAATGTGCATTCGTATTTTAGGAAATAATCGAAAATACGCGAATGTCGGAGATATTATTATTGGTGTTGTCAAAGATGCTTTACCAAATATGTCAGTAAAACGTTCAAGTGTTGTTCGTGCTGTTATTGTTCGTACAAAAAAGACAATTCGGAGAATAGATGGAATGGCAGTTCGTTTTGATGATAATGCAGCAGTGATTATCAATGCAGAGAATAATCCAAAAGGAACACGTGTATTTGGTCCAGTAGCGCGTGAAATTCGAGAAAAAAACTTTACTAAAATTGTTTCTTTAGCAACGGAAGTCGTATGATTAAAAAAACGAAAAACCATGTCAAAATAGGTGATAAAGTTCAAATTATTTCGGGAAATCAAAAAGGAAAAGTTGGAACCATTAACGCTATTTTTAAAAAAAATTCTCTTGTCTATATTGAAAATGTTCCTCCTCGTCTAAAAAAACTTAAACAATCAAAAGAAGTCGACAAAAAAGAAATTCGTTTAGAAATTCCAATTCATATTTCAAATGTTATGATTTGGGATACTGAAGCAAATCAACCCAGTCGAATTGGTTATAAAACCATTGAAAACAAAAAGGTACGTTATTTTAAAAAATCTGGCAATTTCATGTAACAAAATAGAAAAATGAAAGGTTTAAAACATCAATATAAAACTGTAGTAATTTCAAAATTGTTACAGGAATTTCAATATAAAAATATTCAACAGATTCCAAAAATTGAGAAAATTCAAGTGAGTTGTGGACTTGGATTAAATGCTCAAAATCGAGTGTATTTACAAAAAGCAACTGAAGAAATTCGTCAGATTACTGGACAGCACCCAATTCTTACTTCGGCTACAAAATCGATTGCTGGTTTTAAAATTCGTGAAGGAATGCCTTTAGGTTTAACAGTTACCTTACGAAGAGAAAAAATGTATGCCTTTTTAGAAAAATTAATTTGTTTAGTTTTTCCACGTATTCGTGATTTCCGTGGTTTAAATACGATGAATTTTGATAAATATGGAAATTATAATTTTGGTATTTCGGAACAATTAGTTTTTCCTGAAATTGATTATGATAATGTCGAACAACGTCGTGGATTCAATATTACAATTGTAACTAGCGCAAAAACGGCATCTGAAAGTTTATTCTTGTTAAAAGAATTAGGCTTTCCATTTGCCAAAAAAGAAGAAGAACTAAAAATTATTATTTCAAAAGGAGAATAGATAGAATGTCAAATGATTTAGTTTCGGATATGTTAACACGTATCCGTAATGCTAGTTTAGCACGTCATACATACGCCCGTGTGCATTATAGTAAATTAAATGTAGCGATTCTCAATGTTCTTGAGAAAGAAGGTTATATTCAAAAATATCAAATTGAAGAAAAAGGAATCGTTCAAAAATCTATTAAAATTTTGTTAAGATATAAAGGATGGTGGATTAAAAAACCATTATTTTCAACGATGAAACGAATAAGTAAACCTGGACAAAGAATTTTTTCAAGTTACAAAAATTTTCAAAAAAAAATTGATATTTTACGATATCAACAAGGAATTGCTATTCTTTCAACTTCGAGTGGAATTATGAGTCATGTAAAAGCAACCAAACTAAAAAAAGGTGGTGAAATCTTGTGTTTTGTAGGATAAAAGCAACAACGAAGGAGAAAAATGTATGTCACGTATTGGAAAAAAACCTATTGTGATTCCAAAAGATGTATCCATATGTTTCGAAGAAATGAATTTGATTGTCAAAGGAAAATATGGAACATTACAAAAAAAAATGGATAAAACTATTCAAATTGAGATTCAAGAGAACAAAATTCTTGTCAATCGAATGGATGATCAAAAAAAAAGTAGAGAATTACATGGATTATACCGTGCTTTAATTCAAAATATGATAACGGGAGTCGATCAACAATTTTCAAAGACGTTAATTGCAGAAGGAGTTGGATATAGATTTCAACTAGAAAAAACAAAACTTATTGTGAATGTTGGATATACAAATCCGATTCAATTTTTTATTCCGGAAGAATTAATAATCAAATTAGAATCTAATACAAAGATTCAATTATTAGGAATTGATAATGAAAAAGTTGGTTTTTTCGCTGCGAAAATTCGAGATATGCGTCCACCAGAACCTTATAAAGGAAAAGGAATTCTTTATGAAGGAGAAAAAATAGTAAGAAAAGCAGGTAAAACAGGAAAATAACAAAATGAAAAAAGTGAAAAAACTTTATTTACAACAAAAAAAAAGATATTTCAAGCATATATTTGGAACAGCGGAAAAACCTCGCTTATCGGTTTTTCGATCAAATAATCATATTTATGCTCAATTAATAAATGATTTAACATCAACGACTTCTGTTTTTGTTTCAACCTTAGAAAAAACAATTGTTGAAAAATCATCTGAATTGACAAAGATGGAAAGTGCTTTTTTAGTTGGTCAATTAATTGCTACGAAAGCAATTCAGTTCGGTCAAACAAAAGTTGTTTTTGATCGTGGAAATCGTCGATACATTGGACGAATTCAACGTCTTGCTGAAGGAGCTCGAATGGTAGGTTTAGATTTTTAATTTCAGTACAAAAGGAAAAAATGATCGAAAAAAAAACAACAAAAATAACTGGACAAAAAAAAGAAGTTTTTTCTCGCCCTTTAAAAAAACGAGGTTTGACAAAAATTTCAAAGATAAAATATGAAGAAAAAATCATTCAAATTAAACGTGTAACAAAAGTTGTAAAGGGTGGAAAAAAACTTACTTTTCGCGCAATTGTTATCATTGGGGATAATAAACGAAAAGTGGGCGTTGGAATTGGACGTGCCGATGATGTAAATATGGCTATTGATAAGGCGATTCTTTCTGGAAAAAAAAATTTAATTCAAGTTCCTTTGACATATAACTATTCCATCCCCCATGTCATGAATTCTTCTTATTGTGCTTGTCAGATTCTACTACGTCCGGCCTCTCAAGGTACAGGCGTTATTGCTGGAGGATCTGTTCGAACCGTATTAGAATTAGCAGGGATTAAAAATATTCTAGCAAAACAATATGGTTCTAGTAATATTTTGAATAATGCAAAAGCAACGGTTTTAGCTTTAAATCAATTAAGTGAAAAAGTCGATTTAGGAAAATATCAGTGCGCTCGAAAAGTACAGTTCTATGATAAAATCATGAAAAAATCGAAAAATGACGAAATTATTAAATAATAATAAATTTTTTTCAAAACGAAAACAAACTCCGAATCAAAAATTACTTGTTACTATTTCGATTCTTTGTCTTTATCGATTTTGTAATACGATTCCTTTATCTGGAATTGATAATTTAGCATTAAAAGAATCTTTTTTACAGTTCGAAAAAAATAATTCCATTGTTCAAATTTTAAATATGTACTCCGGGGGAGGTGGAAAAACAGTATTAAGTCCATTTTCCTTGGGAATTATTCCTTTTATTAACGCATCGATTTTAATTGATTTGTTAACAACATTATTACCTTTTTTGGAAAAATTACAAAGTGAAGAAGGAGAAACTGGTCGTCAAACTGTTCTTTTATATAAAAAAATTCTAACCCTTCTTTTTGCCATCATCCAAAGCTTAGGACTTCTTTTTTCTTTGCGATCTTTTATTTATAGCACTACTTGGATAACTTATTTTTTTCTAACTGCGCAATTAACTGCAGGAGCATTTAGCTTTATTTGGTTAACCAATTTGATTGATAAGAAAGGACTTGGAAATGGAACATCTCTAATTATTCTGGTGAATATTTTGTTTTCTTTTTTCAATCGAGGATCAAAATTGCCAATCAAATTCAGTTCAAGTCTTCTTTTTGAAACCAGTTATTTATTTATTTTAATTGCTATTATTTGCATTTCTCAAACAGCACGATTTACAATTCCAATTGTCTCAGCACGGCAATTAGTCTATTTAGAAAATTTAGAAAATTCGCACCTTGATAATCTTCAAAAACGTTTTCAAAAATCAGAAAATGGTTTATCAATTCGATTGAATCAAGCAGGTATTTTTCCGATTATTATTGCGTCCAATCTTCTCCCTTTTTTTTCATTCTTTTTCCAATCTTTTGGAAATAAAATCTTAGCTACTACTTTTACAACAGTTTGCTATTATTTTTTTATTGTTGTTTTTAATTACTTATATACAATTGTTTTTTGGGATCCAGAAAAAATTGCTGAAAAATTAAGAAAAGCATCAGTTTCCATTAAAGATGTTAGTCCGGGTTCAGAAACTGTCTCTTATTTGGAGAATACTGTACGAGCTTCTTCTTTTTATGGAGGCCTTTTTTTATGTTGCATTCTTGGTTCTTATGAATTTGTAAAACCTTTTACAAGTGGAATTTTATTAAATCAAATTAATATTTCTTCTCTCCTTATAGTCACTGGGGTTATATATGATACACTAACCACTTTTAATTCGTTAAATCAGATTCATAGAAGTGAAAGATAGAATGAAAAAAAAAATATGAAAGTCAGACCCTCTGTAAAAAAAATGTGTGAAAATTGTCGTATCATTAAACGACACGGTAGAATTCAGGTGATTTGTTTCAATCCAAAACATAAACAACGTCAAGGATAAAAGACTCAAGAAAAGATGGCAAGAATTTTAGGAAATAATTTACCCAATAAAAAAAAAATTTATATTGCGTTAACTTGTATTTATGGAATAGGAATTTCCACTTCCATGAAAATTTTAGAAAAATTATGTATTGATTCGAATTTAAAAGTTTCGGAACTAAAAGAAGAAAACATTTCTGCATTACGAGATCTTTTAGAAACAGAAGAATTTAAGTTAGAAGGAGATTTAAAACGTTTAATTAGTTTAAATATTAAACGTTTGATAGATATTAATTCTTTTCGAGGACGTCGTCATTTAAAAGGACTTCCTGTTCGAGGACAACGAACACGTACGAATAATCGAACATCTCGTAGACAAAGTTTATTTGTAAGAAGAAAATAAATGAAAAGTTATGTCTAAATTAAAAAAAAAACAAAAAAAATCTGTAACAGTTGGAATTGCAAGTATTAAAACAACATTTAATAATACGATTGTGACTATTAGCGATTTTTTAGGAAATACCATTTGTTGGGCTTCTTCTGGAAGTTCTGGCTTTAAAGGAGCACGTAAAAATACACCTTTTGCTGCTCAAAGTGCCGCTAGAAATGCTGCTTTCAAAGCGCGTGAATTTGGGATGGAAAAACTTGAAGTTGTAATCAAAGGGCGTGGTAACGGAAGAGAAACTTCGGTTCGAGCTTTCAAATCAGCTGGATTAACGATTCTCTCGATTGAAGATAAAACATCTGTTCCTCATAATGGATGTCGACCTCCAAAAAAACGAAGATTATAACAAAAAAAATGAGTACGTTAACTTGTATAGAAAGCCATATTGATTTTGAAAATAATCATTATGGCTGCTTTGTCATTGAACCACTAGAATTTGGTCATGGTATTACATTAGGAAATGTTTTACGTCGAACTCTCCTCTCTGATTTAAGTGGATTTGCAATCGTAGGTGTTCGTATTAATGATTTACGTCACGAATTAGAGTCAATACGCGGTTTACGAGAAGATATTTTAGAACTTCTTTTTAATATCAAAGAAATTGTTTTCCGTGCTCCTTTACGTTTGGGAAAAACAAATTCTCAGGAAATTCAAGGTTATTTAAAAGTAAAAGGTCCTAAAATTTTAACAGCGGGATTAATTGAATTACCAAAAAAAAAAATTCAAATTTTAAATCCTACTCATTATCTTGGAACTCTCTTGAATCCAACAGAATTTTATATGGAAATTGATATTGCACATGGTATCGGGTATCAATTAACAGATGAGAAGAAAAAGCAAAATTTGGTTGAGCCCCTTTCGGAAAAAGGATCTACTCTTTTAGTAGATGCTTTATTTATGCCAGTTCGACGTGTGAATTATAAAATTAAATTAATTTATGACACACAAGGGAATCTAAAAGAATCTCTTCTTTTTGAAATTTGGACAAATGGTAGTATTAGTCCCAAACGAAGTCTTCAAGAAGCTTTGAAAATTTTGATGAATTTATTTTATCCTTTGTTTTTAACAAATCAATTTTTCACTCTTTCGGAACAAATTAAAAAGAAAACGCTTTATAAAAAGAAAAAATTATGAAAACCACACCATTTCCAAACGAAAAATATTCGAAAACCAAATGGTTTCTTATTGATGCTTCGGGAAAAACCTTAGGACGTTTAGCAACGCAAATAAGTAAGTTCATTCGTGGAAAAGAGATATCCATGTTTACTCCAGGAGTAAATCAAAGTAATTACGTTGTTGTTCTAAATGTAAATCAAATTCAAGTAACTGGTAAAAAAAAGCAACAAAAACTTTATTATCGTACTACTCAAAGACCTGGTGGATTAAAAAAAGAAACTTTTGAAGAATTAAGAAATCGTATTCCAAGTCGAATTCTAGAAGAAGCTGTTTGGGGAATGCTTCCAAAAGGTAAATTAGGACGCTCTTATTTTCGAAAATTATTTGTTTATTCAGATAACCAAATTCCTTTTACTTGTCCCTTGATGAATAGCGATTCTTCGAAAGAAAACGAAATTCTTTCTCTTAGTAACTATAACAAACTAAATTTAGCTACAATTGGAAAAAATCCTAGTTGGCTTGAAATAAAAAACTAGATAAAAAGAATGTTGATTTTACGTAAAATAAATATGAGTACTTTGTATACAGGAATAGGAAAAAGAAAAACAGCTGTTGCCAAGATATCTCTGAAAGAAGGAGAGGGCAAAATCGTAGTGAATCAAAAAGAATTTTTGGATTTTTTTTCCGGGGTGGGAGAAGAACGAGAAGTGATTAAAATGCCTTTAATTTTAGTCAATTTAACAAATAAATATGATATTACAATTCAAGTTCAAGGTGGAGGAATCTATTCTCAATTAGAAGCGATTCGTTTAGGAATTTCAAGAGCGATTTGTGAAATCAAAGCAGAATACCGTCAATTATTAAATCAAAAATTTTTTTTACGCAGAGATTCACGAATTAAAGAAAGACGGAAATATGGTTTAAAAAAAGCTCGGAAAGCTTCTCAATATTCAAAACGATAATACTACGTATCAAATATCAATTCTTTACTATGGCAAAAAAAGATTTACATCCACAATGGTTCAGTACAAAAGTATTTTGTGATGGGAAAGTAATTTTAGAAGTTGGAGGTACAAAACCAGAATTACAAGTTGATATTTGGTCTGGAAATCATCCCTTTTATACTGGGTCCCAAAAAATTATAGATACAGAAGGACGGGTTGAAAAGTTTGAAAAAAAATACGATTTCAATGAAAAACTTGGAAAAAAGAAAAAAGAATAATTAAAACAAAAAATATGCCTACCATTCAACAATTAGTTCGATCAAATCGAATGAAACTTTCTAATCTTACAAAAACACCTGCATTACAATCTTGTCCACAACGAAGAGGAATTTGTACACGTGTTTATACAACAACACCGAAAAAGCCAAATTCAGCTATTCGAAAAGTAGCTCGTGTGAAATTAACTTCTGGGTTTGAAATTACGGCTTATATTCCTGGTGAAGGACATAGTCTGCAAGAACATTCAATTGTTTTAGTTCGTGGAGGACGTGTCAAAGATTTACCTGGAGTACGTTATAAAATTATCCGTGGAGCCTTAGATTGTACAGGAGTAAAAGATAGAAAACAAGGAAGATCAAAATATGGTGCACGTAAACCAATTCCCGGAGTTGTGAAAACTATAAAAAAATAAGAAAAAAATATGTCACGTCGAATTTCTACAAAAAAACGTTTTCCTGAACGCGATTCAAAGTATGATAATTTACTTGTTAGTTTATTAATGAATCGAATTTTACAACGTGGAAAAAAACGTTTAGCTAAACGAATACTTTCCAAAGCTTTTGGATTTATTGAATCCCGTACAAATCAAAATCCTATTTTGTTATTAGAAAAAGCAATTCGAAATAGTAGTCCACGGGTTCAATTAAAAGCAAAACGAGTTGGAGGAGCAACTTATCAAGTTCCAACCTTACTAAGTCGTTTTCGTTCTACAAATATTGCTGTACGATGGATTGTCGAATTTTCTCGAAAACGTTCCGGAAAAGGAATGGCTTTGAAATTGGCGAATGAATTATTAGAAGCCGCCAAAGGATTAGGAAATACCATCAAAAAAAAAGAAGAAACACATAAAATGGCCGAAGCAAATAAAGCTTTTGCTAAATTCCGTTAAATTTTTTTTCTTCACGCCAAAAGTATATCATAACGCTTTGTTTTTTTAAACTATTTTTTCTTCACATGGCTAGAGATAAATTTGAACGTAATAAACCGCATATTAATATTGGGACTATTGGGCATGTTGATCATGGAAAAACCACGTTAACAGCAGCCATTACTGCTACTTTATCAACATTAGGAAATGCTGTTTTAAAAAAATATGAAGATATTGATGCTGCACCAGAGGAAAGAGCTCGTGGAATTACCATCAATACAGCTCATGTGGAATATGAAACAGAAGTACGTCATTATGCTCATGTGGATTGTCCAGGTCATGCTGATTATGTTAAAAACATGATTACAGGGGCAGCTCAAATGGATGGAGCTATTTTAGTTGTTTCAGCGGTTGATGGTGCTATGCCTCAAACTCGTGAACATATCTTATTGGCCCGACAAGTTGGTGTAAAAAAATTAGTTGTTTTTCTGAATAAAGCTGATCAAGTAGATGATGAAGAGTTAGTGGAACTAGTTGAACTTGAACTTCGTGAATTATTGGATAGTTATGAATATCCAGGCGAAGAAATCCCTTTTATTCCAGGGTCAGCTCTTTTAGCCTTAGAAGCCGTAGTTGCAAAACCAACGATTCAACGTGGTGAAAATAAATGGGTAGATCGAATTTTTGATTTAATGGATGCAGTAGATACATATATTCCAACCCCCGAACGAGAAGTAGATAAACCATTCTTAATGGCGATTGAAGATGTTTTTTCTATTACTGGTCGTGGAACAGTAGCCACAGGGAGAATAGAACGTGGTGCGATTTTAGTTGGAGAAACAGTTGAATTAGTCGGACTTGGTGAAACGAAAACAACAACTGTTACTGGGTTAGAAATGTTTCAAAAAACACTTGATAAAGGTTTAGCTGGTGATAATATTGGTATTTTATTACGTGGAGTTCAAAAAGCCGACGTTCTACGAGGAATGGTGTTATCGAAACCAGGGTCAATTAATCCTCATACGAAATTTGAAGCAGAAGTTTATGTTTTAACAAAAGATGAAGGTGGTCGTCATACATCTATTTTTCAAGGATATCGACCTCAATTTTATGTTCGAACGACAGATGTGACAGGGCAAATTACACAATTTACATCTGAAGGACAAGAAATTGAAATGGTTATGCCAGGGGATAAAGTGAATATGCGAATAGAATTAATTGCTCCGATTGCTGTTGAGAATGGTATGCGACTTGCTATTCGTGAAGGAGGAAGAACAGTCGGATCCGGATTAGTAACAAAAATTATTGAATAAAGAATTAAGATTAAAAAAAGATGAAATTTCGTATTTTTTTAAAATCATTTGAAAATGAATTAATTGATTTTGCTTCCCAACAACTTTATCGAACGTTAGTTCAAAATGAAGCAAAAGTGAAAGGAATTGTTTCTCTTCCCATTCGAATCAAACGCTTTTGTGTTTTGCGTTCTCCACATATTGATAAAGATTCACGAGAACATTTTGAATTACGATTATATAAAAGATTTATCGATTTAGAAACAGAATCTGCAACTATTTTCGATTTTTTATTTCAAACTGAATTACCACCAGGTGTTTCCTGTACATTACGAATTTTACCTAAGTAGAAGTTTAATTAAAAGAAACGTTACTCGAATCTTCATTCAAACTGGGAAATTTCCCAGTTTGAATGAAATAAGTCCTAAAATTTAATATAAATTTTCTTCTTGATGTGTTAAAATAGTACAGTCACTTGTTGGATAGCTTACACATGTTAAAGCGAATCCTTTTGCCATTTGAGCTTCATCTAAAAAGCTTTGATCCGGTTGATCAACCGTTCCACTTTTTACTACTCCTAAACAAGTTGAACATGATCCTGCACGGCAAGAATAAGGTAATTCAATATTTGCTTCTTCTGCTGCGTCAAGAATATATTTATCAGAAGGACATTCTAGAACTTGTTTTGTTGATTTTGCTTCATTTACTAATGTTACTTGAAAAGTTTTCTTTGCCATGATATGTGATTGATTCAATTAATAATTATTTTTATAATTTGATTCTATTATAAGAATTTAAATTTTTATTCTATCAAAATAAAAAAAAAAACACAATATTTTTATTCGAATATGAAAAATGAAAAAAAAGATTTTTTTTTAGGAACAAAATATATTCTATTAACTTGTATGAAAATAATTATTGCAACAAATTTAATTAAAAATATTGTATTTGGCCCTTCTATTCATTTGATTTGGGAACACTTTAATTTACCTGTTTTTCTTAATTTGGCTCAAAAAGAACGAGCTATTCGAGAATTTTCAAATTCAAAACGAAAATTTGTTTTTGATTTTTTTTCAGAATCTAATAAAATAAAAAAAAAAGAAGACATACATTCTTCAATCTTTTTAAAAAAATTGGAAGAAAAACAATTCAAAAAAAAAATTTATCAAAGTCTTCTTGCCAAAACACGAAAATTAATTAATACTTATTATCAACAAACACTTCGAACTATTGTTGATATTTCAGGTGATTTTTTATTTCTTTTTTTTTGTATCAAAGTCATTTCCAAAAATCAATATAAATTTCAATTATTTTCCCAAAATTTAAAATTTAAGTTTTTTGAATTACCTGATGATAAAAAAGCATTTTTTTTAATTTTACTCAGTGATACTTGTGTTGGATTTCATTCTTCCTATGGATGGGAAATTTTATTAGAAACAATTTTAAAACATTTTGGATTACCACAAGAAAGAAGTTTTATTTTCTTATTTGTGGCTACATTACCAGTATTATTTGACACTCTATTTAAATACTGGGTATTCAAACATTTAAATGCACTTTCTCCGTCCATTGTGACAACTTATCATAAAATGAATGAATAAAAAATATAGCATTTAAAAATGCTATATTTTTTTCTTATAAAATTCCGTTCATGAACTCTAAAACATTGTATGCAATACTAGCTCCACCAAATCCACCTATTATGAATCCAGATGTAAAACGAGACCAACCTTTTGAATTTAAAAAATCAACTCCACCTTTTTTTGTTACTTCATTATTTTCCGATTCTGAAAAACGAACCGCACCATAAATTAATAAACCTGTTGTCAAGATAAGAATCAAACTAATTGTTGCTACTAATCCAACGAAATCTGCTACTTCGCTATTACGTAAAGGTCCTGTTTTTACAAATGGACCAAATAAAAAATATCCATGAATAAAACCAATACTAATACCTCGTAGTAATGGTGATAATCCTGTTCGATATGCAGGTAAGAAACTTAAATAACTTTTTGTAAAATTTGAAGTCGTAATTGGAGTTGATAAATGACCAACAAAAGGATCGTTTTGGAAAGGGGCAACAACATCAAATGTTGAAGCTGATTCAATTTTTTCTATCATATTTCAGCGTTTGCGTTTACATTAGGTTTGTTTAGTATTATAATAAAAATTTTAAGATTCCTTGAAAATGATTTTATTGATATTCGAAGAACGGAATCAAAAAGGTGGTTTGAAAAAAAAATCAAATTGAAAAAATAAAAAATGACATTAATTCTTGATTATTTGCTTTTATGTGGGTTTATGTTCGGATTCGTAACTGCGTTATATATTGGTTTTAAAACAATTAAACTTATTTAATTTTTTTCTCTTGGGATCCAAATCTCAAGAGAAAAGAATCATATACTTTTTATGAAAGAAGAACTCATTCGACAAGATATTCCAGGTGCAAGAACTTTCAGTAGTTTTTTTATTATGTTTCTTTTATTAATTGCAGGAAGTGGCTTTTTCTTAGCAGGAATTTCAAGTTACTTTCATAGTAATTTTCTTTTTTTAACAGAAACTACGGAAATTCAGTTCTTACCACAAGGAATTGTGATGTTATTTTATGGAACAGGAGCTATTGGATTAGGAATTTATCTTTTTTTTACCATTCTATGGAATATTGGAAGTGGGTATAATGAATTTTCCAAAGAAGAAAATTTAGTTCGTATTGTTCGTTTAGGTTTTCCTGGAAAAAATAGGACCTTATTTCTCTCTTATGAATTGAAAAATATTCAAAAATTAAAATTATTAATTCAACAAGGTCTCAATCCAAGATGTAATATTCTATTAATTTTAAAAGATAAACGGGAAATACCCCTTTTTCCAGCTCAATTTTTACTGAATCCAAATGAAACTGAACGAAAAGCAATTCAATTATCCAATTTCTTAAATATACCATTAGAAAACTTAATAATTTAATTTTATTTCATTCTTTTTATATATAAAAACATATACAATTAGCTAATGAAAATTAGCTAATTTATTAATAGCGGGCATAGTTTAGTGGTAAAACTTCAGCCTTCCAAGCTGATTATGAGAGTTCGATTCTCTCTGCCCGCTGAATTTTTAAATATTTGAAAAAATAGGAGTGACAAAAGAAGAAGTTTGACTCGAAACTACAGTAAAAGCATGTCTGGTGGATCAACAGGGGAACGCCCTTTTACGGATATAATAACTAGTATTCGCTATTGGATCATTCATAGTATTACAATTCCAACTCTTTTTCTTTCTGGTTGGTTATTTGTTAGTACAGGTTTAGCTTATGATGTTTTTGGAACACCACGTCCAGATGAATATTTCACACAAGATCGTCAACAAATTCCAGTTGCGAATGAACGATTTAATGTGAACCAAGAATTAGAAGACTTAAAATAAGTTGCTTTTTTATAATTACTATTTTTAGAATTAATACTTTCATCCATAATAAATTTGATATATGAATCGAAATTTTAATCGATCAGTAGCCTACCCGATCTTTACGTTCCGTTGGTTAGCGATCCATGCACTAGCTGTTCCAACAATTTTCTTTCTTGGAGCAATTACATCTATGCAATTTATTCAACGATAAGAGGGGAATATCATGACTGGACCAAACCCAAACAAACAAGCTGTTGAATTAAACAGAACATCACTTTACTGGGGACTTCTATTAATTTTTGTTTTAGCAGTATTATTTTCGAGTTATTTTTTCAATTAACTTGAATTCTTTTCGTATTTCTTTATCTAATTATTTCAATGAAATTATGGCAGATACAAATCGACGAGTTCCTCTTTGGGCAGTTGCTTTAGTTGGGGGAATGGGAGTTTTAACAATTTTAGGATTGTTTATTTTTGGATCTTATTCTGGACTTGGTTCTTCTTGGTAAAAAATATAACTTTCAATTATTGAAAGTTATATTTTTATCGATATTTTGTTATTCCACACTTTCTTTTTCAATGTAAAGAAATAAAATAGCTGCAGCTACACATGGTAAAAAGAGACCAATAATGGGAACAAGAATTGATGGAAAATAAGGAGCAATCATTTTTTATTACCTCAATGGATAAAATTCTAAATTCTTTTTATAGTTCTTATTATAATTCAAAATAAATTTGAAAAAAGTAAGTCTTTTGCTTTTTTATTCTAAATATATAAATACTTTTACTAATTAATACTAATTAATTTTTTCCATTGAAAAAAAGTTCTTTCTAAATTCAAATTGAATTGTGTCTTTTTTCATTATAATACTATAAGGAATGAAATTTAGTTTTGAATGTACTAAGAAATTAGAAAAGAAAAATTATGACAGCATCATTATCGAGCTTTATTGGGAGTCTTTTTGCCGGTCTTTTCCTAGTTATTTTACCTATTACTGCCGCTGTTATTTTAGTTAGTCGATTAGATCCACTTTCTCGCGAGGAGGCGTAAAATGATTAATATAATTGTTGAACCAGCACTCCTTTTAGGAGTTCTATTTGCCATAATGATGATTCTTCTCTATGGATTACGATTTGTGAATCCAGAATTATCGAGCGATTGGGATATTCTAATTACAACTTTAGGAATTGTTTATAGTACAATTCTTGTCATTCATGGTTGGCGACTAGATCCAATTTTATTTTTTAGCCAGGTTTTACTTATTTTTATTACTTTTTCTTTTTGTTGGATTTTAATACGTCAACGTGAAATTATTCATCGTTTGATTGAAAATTTCTAAACAAAGAATCTCTCTATCCTAGACAGCTTCGCTACTCACTATTCGTGAACAAAGTTTAATTCCCACGGGACAGTTTCACTTGGTTTTTTTCATGAAAATGAAATCTTTTCAGAATCGTATTTGTATGTTACTTTTTCTTTTTTTTCTAAAAATTTATTAAGACTTTGTTATGTTAGCCCTAAAATTATTTGTCTATACCACTGTTTTTTTCTTTATTACAACAGCTGTTTTTGGATTATTATCAAGTGATACATCACGTAATCCAAATAATATTTAATTCGAAAGAATTTGTGCTCATCTGCGAATCACTTTTTTCATTTCTTACCCTATGGGAAAAATCTATAATTGGTTTGAAGAACGTCTTGAAATTCAAGCAATTGCTGATGATATTTCAAGCAAATATGTTCCTCCTCATGTGAATATTTTTTATTGTTTAGGTGGAATTACTTTTGTTTGTTTTTTAGTACAAGTAGCAACCGGATTTGCTATGACTTTTTATTACCGTCCTTCTGTAGCAGATGCTTTTGCTTCAATCGAATATATGACTACGCAAGTCAATTTTGGTTGGTTAATTCGTTCGATTCATCGTTGGTCAGCCAGTATGATGGTATTAATGATGATTTTACATGTTTTCCGAGTATATTTAACAGGTGGGTTTAAAAAACCTCGTGAATTAACATGGGTTACAGGTGTCATTTTAGCTTCAGTCACTGTTTCTTTTGGAGTAACAGGTTATTCTTTACCTTGGGATCAAGTTGGATATTGGGCATGTAAAATTGTAACTGGTGTTCCGGATGCTGTTCCAGTTGTAGGAAGTACAATTGTTGAATTATTACGAGGAGGAACTAGTGTAGGACAAGGCACATTAACACGTTTTTATAGTTTACATACCTTTGTGTTACCATTAATTACTGCTGTTTTTATGTTAGCTCATTTCTTAATGATTCGAAAACAAGGAATTTCTGGACCACTATAATCTGTTTTTTATTTTTATTAACCTACATTTTTTATTATGTCAATTATCAAAAAACCTGATTTATCAGATCCGATTCTGAGAGACAAATTAGCCAAGGGAATGGGACACAATTATTATGGCGAACCTGCTTGGCCAAATGATCTATTATATATTTTCCCAGTTGTTATTTTTGGTACATTTGCTTGCATTATTGGACTTTCTGTTATGGAACCTTCAGCATTAGGAGAACCGGCAAATCCATTTGCTACTCCTCTTGAAATTCTTCCGGAATGGTATTTTTTCCCTACTTTTAATTTACTACGTGTTTTACCTAATAAATTATTAGGTGTTCTTTCCATGGCAGCTGTTCCTTTAGGTTTATTAACAGTTCCATTTATTGAAAATGTGAATATTTTCCAAAATCCTTTTCGTCGTCCGGTTGCCACAACAGTTTTTCTTTTTGGAACATTTGTTGCCATTTGGTTAGGATTTGGTGCAACAATGCCGATTGATAAAGCCATAAGTTTAGGTTTCTTTTGAAAAAAGAAAAGAGAAATTCTTGTTGATTTCTCTTTTCTTTTTTAAAATGCAATTGAAGCTGGCTCTGTAGCTCAGCTGGTTAGAGTGGGGGACTCATAAGCCCTAGGTCGCAGGTTCAATTCCAGCCGGAGCCAGTTTTTCAGGAATTTGAAGTGGAGAGATGGCTGAGTGGTCGATAGCGGTAGATTGCTAATCTATTGTAAATATTCAATTTACCGAGGGTTCGAATCCCTCTCTCTCCTTCTGAATAGGGGTTGTAGTTCAATTGGTTAGAGCACCGCCCTGTCACGGCGGAAGTTGCGGGTTCGAGCCCCGTCAATCCCGTTTTTATTATTTCTTATAATAATAATTTATATATCTCTTTCTATTAGCCAAGTTAACGCCTTTCTTTTTTCATTATGAAAAATCAAAACTTTTTGTCTTTTTTAAAAAAAGCAAGTCATATTTTTCGAATTGGACTACTTTCTTCTTTTTTTTTTATTAGTAGTCATTCGGATGCAAACGCTACTTTTAATCAACTTGTTCCTTGTAAAGAATCCCCTGCTTTTCAAAAACGTTTAACAACTTCGGTTCGCAAATTAGAAAACCGTATCAAATTGTATACACCTAATAGTAAAGAAGCAATTTTTTTAGTGAATGAAGTTGCATCAACAAAAGCTCGTTTTGAAAGATATGCCAATTCGAGTTTATTATGTGGAAAAGAAGGATTACCGAGAATTATTGCAACAGGTCAATGGGATCACGTAAATGAATTTACAATTCCCGCTATTCTTTTTCTTTATATTACAGGTTGGATTGGTTGGGTTGGAAGAAAATATCTTCGTTATGCTAGTGGAACAGAAAATGCATTTGAAAAAGAAATTATTGTGAATGTGCCAGTGGCAATTGCAATTATGAATTCTGGATTTTTATGGCCAATTGAAGCATGGAAGGAATTTACAAGTGGAGATTTATTAGCATCTGAAGAAGACATTACTGTATCTCCACGTTAAATTTTTCTTATTTGTATATTATTTAGATTTTTGAAGAAAAAATAGAAAAAATATGAATTACTTTCTAAAATATTTATCAACAGCTCCAGTTCTGATGACAGCTTTATTAGCTTTTACCTCTTCTTTTATTATGTTTATCAATTATATTTATCCTGATCCTTTAATTTTTCCTAGTTTTTAACGTTCTTTACATGCGATCAACGACTTCGGTAAAAGAATTTTTGAACAACCAAATCAGTTGATATATCTAGAAAAATACGCTCTCTTTTTTCTATTCATCAATTCAAAAAATGAAATTAATTTGGATTTTAAAATAGTTTTTCAGTATTCAAATTAATTTCAGAATAGAGTCAAAAAAATAAATAGAATATTCTTTCTTTTACATCTTGAAATTAGAAGGTAAATAATTATTTGACATGTTGACGAACTGGAAGAGAAAGAAATTCTTTCCCTTCCAGTAAACTGCACCAGTTGCTATAAACTTTTTCTAATTTTCGATCGACAGATAATAGAATCAATTACGAGAATTTTGCGATAAAAAAAGAACATCAAATAATGAAGATTGACGACTATCATATAGAATTTCTAATGACGTTAAACGTGATATATATTCTCTTGCAATTGTTCGTAAATCTTTTCCTGTTAATTCTTCATAAAGAATTAATTCATCTACTAATCTTTCTCCTCCTGGACGAATAATTTGTAAAAAATGTAAGACTTCATTATATGTAATATCCATAAAATTAGTCGTAAAATTATCAGCAATATTATTTAATTCTTGTTTGACATCGCTTCCAAGGAAAAAGAAATTCCGTTGTTGAGCTTCTTGCTTCATTTCTTGTAATCGAAACATAGCATATTTTACTGTCATTAAGCGTAAAATTCGTGTAAGCTGATCAATATCCATTTCTGTACCCACCGTACATTCACTTGGTCCATGAATAAGTTCTTCTGCAGCTTTCCCTCCAATGGCAACAAAAATTTGATTGATAAAGAATTTTCGAGATTTATATTGACTTGGAGAAGGTATTGTCCATGTAGTTCCTTGTGTATTTCCGCGTGGAACTAATGTTAGTTTTTCAATACCATCATTTTCATTCATTAAACTGCCAACAAAAGCATGACCCATTTCATGAAATGCTGTTAATTGACGTGCTTTTATTCGTAATACTTGTTTTCCTTCTAAACCAATAACCAAACGATCAATACTTAAATTAATTTCTTCCATTGTAATAGAGTCTTTTCGTCGACGTGTAGCTAAAATTGCTGACTCATTTAATACATTAGCTAAATCTGCACCAGAAAAACCAATTGTTCGTTGTGCAATTTGAGGAATAGAAACCAATGAATCGAATTTTTTTCCACGAGCATGGACTTTTAAAATATCTTGCCGTTCTTGTAGAGTTGGATTTTCAATTATAATTTGACGATCAAATCGTCCTGCTCTTTTAATTGCAGGATCTAAAATATCAATTCGATTCGTTGCAGCCATAACAACGATTCCAGTATTCACTTCAAATCCATCCATCTCAATTAAGATTTGATTCAATGTTTGTTCTCGTTCATCATTCGCTCCTCCCATACTACTAATTGAAGATCTTGTTTTTGCAATGGCATCAATTTCATCAATAAAAATAATTGAAGGACTTAAATCACGAGCTTTATCAAATAATTCCCGGACACGTGCAGCTCCAACTCCAACTAATAGTTCCACAAACTGTGATCCAGATACTTTTAAAAAAGGAACTCCAGCTTCTCCTGCTACAGCTTTAGCCAACAAAGTTTTACCTGTTCCAGGAGGTCCTCCTAAAAGCACTCCTTTTGGTACCCCTGCTCCTAATTTTGAAAATTTTTCGGAATTCGTTAAAAATTTAATTACCTCTTTTAATTCAAATTTTGCTCCTTCATTTCCAGCAATATCGTCGAAAGTTACTTTTGTATCATTTACTACTTGGATAATATTCTGATCTAAGGATAAAAAATCACTATAAGGATCAGCTGAGTCAATAATTGGATCATATATTTCTTCTGAAAAAGTTTCCCATAATTTTTCAAAAATTGTTTGTATTTTATCTAGAAAAAAAGAAAGAAAAGGTAGTAAAAAAAAGAAAAAAAGAATTGGACTATACAAAGAAGGAAAAAAAGTATTTTGTTCGTCTTGAACAAGAAAAAGAAAAAAATTTTTCATATATTTTTTATAAAAAAGTAAAAAATTGTTTTTTGAATTCTTTAGCATTTTTTTGAAGAAAGAACATGGTCTTCTTTATAGAAGCAAATTTATTCTTTTTTCATGACTCATTCTTATTCTAATAGTTTTGAAATGTATAGAATTCAATTTCTATAATAGATAGAATATATCTATTTCAAAATCAATTCAAAGAAGAATTTAATTAGAAAACATTATTAAAAAATTTATGGTACAGAAAGGATCAAAAGTTAGAATTTTAAGAAAAGAATCTTATTGGTATAATAAAATTGGAACGATTATTAGTGTTGAAAAATCAACAGCTATTCGTTATCCGATTGTTATTCGTTTTGATTCTGTCAATTATAGTGGAACAAATACAAATAATTTTTCTCTTGTTGAAATTAATGAGACTTAAAAAAGAAAAGGATACTTTTAAGTATCCTTTTCTTTTTTAACTTTCAAGTGCACTCCAATCAACGTCTACATTTTCTAAAAGAAGAGACGAATTATAAATTTGAAGAATAATCAATAAAAACACTAAAAAAAGTCCCATAAAAAGTCCCATAATAGGTGTTGTTCCCCAATTCGGAGCTACTTTCCCATATTCTATATTTAAAGGTTTTAGAATTTCACCTAAACGAGTTTTTAATGCCATATATATATAGATTCTTTGCTAGAATTAATAAACAAACCAAGAATAGAATTAGAATAACAGAAAACGCGACTTTTTTATGAATGTAGATACTATACTATTATCTTTTGGAATCGCTTCTTTAACTTTAGGTCTTACATTACTAACAATTTATAGTTCTTTTGGACCAGGATCAAAAAATTTAATTGATCCTTTTGAAGAAGATGATGATTAAGAAGGAAAAAACTTATTTAATAATTTTTGGTGTATCACGGAAAAAGACAGCAAAAAAAAGTACCATTAATGTTCCGATCAGTAAAAAAGTATAAACTAATGCTTCCATAAATAAATAATTCGAATTTTTTTTTTAATAAAAGAATTGATATTCGTTTTTTCGAAATTTCGAAAAAACGAATGTAAAATTGTTAAACACTTCCTTTACGAGGAGTTGTTTTATCTCCAATTTTCTTAAATGCTCCAAATTCGACCTGTTCTGTAACTTCTGGACCAATTCCAGTAAAAACATCTCGGAAAATTGTTCGAGCACCATGCCATAAATGACCAAAAAAGAATAGTAAAGCAAAATTTGCATGACCAAATGTATACCATCCTCTTGGACTACTACGAAAAACACCATCCGATTCTAAACTTGTTCTATCAAATTCAAAAACTTCTCCTAATTGAGCTTTTCGAGCAAATTTTTTGACTGTTGGAGCATCTTCAAAAGTTTGTCCATTTAATTTTCCACCATAGAAACTAACTTTGACACCCACTTGCTCAATACTATATTTTGATTCAGCACGACGGAAAGGAATATCAGCACGAATAATCCCATCTTTATCTACTAAAATAACCGGGAATGTTTCAAAGAAAGCCGGCATTCGACGAACTGTTAATTCACGACCTTCACGATCTCGGAAAATTGGATGACCTAGCCATGCTTCTGCGATTCCATCTCCTTTATTCATTGGGCCAGAACGGAAAAGTCCACCTTTTGCCGGATTATTCCCAATATAATCATAAAAAGCTAATTTATCTGGAATTTGCGACCATGCTTGTTTTACGGAACTCGTTTGAGTTAAAGATATTTCTACCCGTCTTTCAATTTCTTGTTGGAAATAACCACTATCCCATTGATAACGTGTCGGACCAAATAATTCAATTGGTGTCGTTGCGGATCCATACCACATTGTTCCAGATGTGACAAACGCGGCCCAAAAAACAGCCGAAATACTACTTGAAAGAACGGTTTCAATATTCCCCATTCTTAACGCACGATATAAACGTTGAGGAGGTCGTACTGTTAAATGAAAAACACCAGCAACAATACCAAGAAGACCTGCAGCAATATGATGAGAAGCAACTCCACCTGGATTGAAAGGATTAAACCCTTCTGGCCCCCATGAAGGAAATACAGGCTGTACTCGTCCAGTTAATCCAAATGCATCTGAAACCCAAATTCCTGGACCGAATAATCCTGTTACATGAAAAGCACCAAATCCAAAACAAAGGAATCCAGAAAGGAAAAGATGAATCCCAAAAATTTTAGGTAAATCTAATGCAGGTTCACCCGTACGAGGATCTTGGAATAAATCTAAATCCCAATACACCCAGTGCCAAATTGCTGCTAAAAATAATAAACCAGAAAGAACAATATGCGTTAAAGCTACGCCTTCAAAACTCCAAATTCCTGGTGTTGTTGAACTTTCTCCTGTAATTGTCCATCCACCCCACGATTCTGTAATTCCTAAACGAGCCATAAATGGCATAACAAACATTCCTTGTCTCCACATAGGATTTAAAACCGGATCCGAAGGATCAAAAACAGCTAATTCATATAAAGCCATTGAACCTGCCCATCCTGAAACTAAAGCAGTATGCATTAAATGTACTGCAATTAAACGTCCTGGATCATTAAGTACAACAGTATGAACACGATACCAAGGTAAAGCCATGTTTTTTTTCGTTAATTCAAATTTGTTTCTGTTTTTCCTTTCTTAATTCTCACATTTTTAGAATTTTTTAATTCTCTTTATCCTATTATACAATTCTTTTTTAGGAAAGAGATACTTTTTTTTATTATAAAGCTTTTTTATATGCTAAATAAGCAATAATCGCTGGACCGATTGAAACAATAAAAAACGTTGAAATTAATTGACCAACAACATTGAAATTCATTCGGATAATTTTCTTTTTTTCATCATTTAATACACTCAATTTTGAATATCCATTATAATTTACTCTGTATTCAAGAGGGTCACTAACTCAATGGTAGAGTACTCGGCTTTTAACCGATAAGTTCTGGGTTCGATTCCCAGGTGACCCAATTATAACTTCTTTCAAAGAATATGTTGCATTTTTGATTTGATTTTTTTTCAATTCTATTTTTCATATGAAAAAAGTATTTTTTGTTTTTACTTTAAAGTAAGTATAGAATAGATTGCTTTTTTGTAAATGAAAAGGATTTTTGTTTACTTATGTGAACCACTTAAAAAAAAGAACTGATTTTTTTACTTTCTTTTTTTATGGGTTGACAAATGACAAAATCCACTTTATACTTGTAAATAGAAATATTCATAAGCCCCCATCGTCTAGTGGCCTAGGACACTTCCCTTTCACGGAAGTAACAGGGATTCGAATTCCCTTGGGGGTAGATAAATTTATATATCGGTAGTATTTTTTTCGGGATGGCAGGATTTGAACCTGCGACTCTCTGCTCCCAAAGCAGATACGCTACCAAACTGCGTTACATCCCGTATTTGTTACTATAGATTTTAAGAAGAAGAAAAAAAAAGTCAAAAATAGAAAGAAAACTTTCTTTCTCTTTTTGTATCTTTTGCATTCATTGCCAAATCAAATCTTTCATGTTAGAATATTTCTCAACAAGAAGTAGAGAATTCTTTTATTAATTAACTAGAAAAAAGAAAATGCAAATGACAAAAAAATGGAAAACAGATTGGGAACTACAAACAATTTCTTTTGAACAATTATGGCTAGTAATTCAACGAGTAGTTACAAAACAATTGGATCATTTAGATTTCGACGAAGTGACATTAGAGTCTAGTTTTACTGAAGATTATGAAGCTGATTCTGTAGATATCGTAGCAATGTTACTTTATCTGGAAGAAATGTTTAAAAATGCTTCTCCAACAACAAGAACTGTGGTTCCAACAGATAAATTAGGAAAAATTCTTTTAGTTGAAGATCTTTTTGATGTTATCTATGAAGTATTGCTTGGAATCGAATTGAAAATGGAAGTAGTAACTAAAATTCGTCCAGATTTCGATGTTTTGGAAAAACGTGATAAAGTTGGACATCTTTATCCAAAAGAATAAAAATTAAAATAAGAAAAAAAGGAATTTTCCTTTTTTTCTTATTTTAATGTAACGGTACCACCAGCTGCTTCCACATCTTTTTTAATTGTTTCTGCTTCTTCTTTTGAAAGACCTTCTTTTAATACTTTTGGAACATTATCAACAATATCTTTTGATTCTTTTAATCCGAAACCAGTGACATTACGGACAATTTTAAGGATTGCAATTTTCTTATCCGCTGGAACTGTTTGTAAAAAAACATCAAACTGAGTTTTTTCTTCTACAATTTCGACTGATGGTGTTGTTGTAACCATTGGTGTAGATCCAACACTTGCAGAAATCGATACGCTTGTATCAATTCCAAAAACTTTTTCCATTTCAGAAACAAGTTCTGCTGCTTCTACTAAAGTTAAACTTTTTAATTCTTCAAGAATACCTTTTATTTTTTCATTCATAATTTTTTTCTTTTTCGCTTTTTTTTTTATCTTTTTGACTTCTTTGTTCAATAGGTCCAAAAAGTCTTTGCATTTCTAGTAAAATATACATTGTTTCTTTATGACTTTTGAAACTTAACCTTATATAAACCTTAATATAAGGTTTTCTATATTTCCACAATTACTGTCTTTTTTAAATTCTTTTATTAACAATTATTCGATTATTAGTTTGTTGAATTTTATATTTCAAATCAAATTGAATTTTTTAACGTAATTTATCTTTTTTGTCATAGACAGTATTTCGGTTGTGAACATATTGTTTCTTATTAATAATTTAATAATATTAAGAAAACCGCGTAACCAAAAATAAAAAAAAAGTATTTCATCATAAATAAATGAAATATATATTACGAATTATAAAAAGGATATTACCAAGAAAAAAAAAAAAATACAAGTAAATAAGAACCTAAAAAAATAAAGATTATTTTTTAAATGAAGATAAATCAATTTTTATACCAGGACCCATTGTGGTACAAATTGTAAAGTTTAAAAAGAAACGCCCTTTTACACCACTTGGTTTATTTTTTTCTATTGAATTATATACAGCAAGTAAATTTTCTCTTAATTCTTGTTCAGAAAAAGACACTTTTCCAAAACTTAAATGCACAATTCCTGTTTTATCTGCCCGATATTCTACTTTTCCTTTTTTAAATTCTTGAATGGCTTCTTTTAAGTTTTGTGTAACAGTTCCTGATTTTGGGGATGGCATTAATCCTTTCGGACCTAACACTCTACCTAATTTTGCAAGTTTTGGCATTAATTGAGGAGTGGTGATTAATAAATCAAATTGAATTTTCCCAGAACTAATTTCTTCAATTAAATCATCTGAACCTGCTATGGTAGCTCCGCTATTCAATACTTCATTTACATAATCGGATTCAGTAAAAACAGCAATTCGAATTGTTTTTCCTGTTCCATAAGGTAAAACTAAACTTGTACGTAATTGTTGATTTGCATATTTCGGATCGATGTTTAAAGTCACATGTGCTTCTGTAGATTCAATAAATTTTGCATTTCCTGTTTCTCTTAATAAAAGAATTCCTTCATCAATCGAATAGATTGGTTGGTTTGTGACTTTTGTTATTAATTTTTCTATACGTTTGGATTGTTTTTTCATAAACTTAATTTTTTTTTCTTTCTTCGATTCCAACTACTTGTATTCCCATACTTTTTGCTGTTCCTTGAATAATTAGTACAGCTTTTTCTAAATCTACTGTATTTAAGTCATTCATTTTGATTGTAGCAATTTCTTTAATTTGTTCGAATGAAACGGTACCTATTTTTTCTTTATTAGGTTGGGAAGCTCCTTTTTTTACATTTGCATATTTTGCTAATAAAATAGATGCGGGAGGGGATTTTAAAATAAAAGTATAGGAACGATCTTCATAGATCGTAATTTTAACTGGTATAATTAATCCCAATTTTTCCAATGTTTTCGCATTGTATTCTTTACAAAAAGCTGCAATATTTACTCCATGTTGCCCTAAAGCTGGACCGACAGGAGGTGCTGGTGTTGCTTTTCCAGCGGGTAATGCTAATTTTACAAAGGCTTTAATTTTTTTGGCCATTGAATTTTAATTGATTTCTTTTTCAATTTTTTTAACCTTTCAAGCCACAAAAAGAAATGAGAAATAAACTTTTTCTTAACCGATCTCTTAAACGCGCTCTGAAGGACTCGAACCCTCGACACCAGATTTTGGAGACCTGCGTTCTACCAACTGAACTAAGAGCGCTTCTTTTGGTTACTATGAAAAAAGAAAGGAAAATTTTTTCAATATATTGTTTACAGTAAAATATTTTAACTTAGATATTGAATTAGGAGAGGTTGTGTCTTTGGAGAAATATGAAAAGGACTCATATCTTTTTGTGCGTGCCTCAAAGATAAAGATATTTTTTTGAATATTTTGTAGAAAATAAATTTTAGTTTCGAGACGAACTATTTCGTCTCAAAAGTTTTCATTCTAATAGACTCTTGTCCAAGAATAGGACATAAGTTATATAGTTTTAGTAAAATAAAAACGAACTCAGTTTCATATAATTCATATCCAAACCAAACAAAAAATTGTTGCCTCAATGCATAGGTTAAGGAAGATGGATTTTTTTTGTTAAATCTTTTTTATTTTTATTTTCTATATAATTGTGCTGTCTATTTTTGATTGTTCTTAGAATGACTTAAAAATAACTCAATTGTAATAAAAAAATTTCATTTCAATACTTTTTTTGCCAAGAGCCAGATTTGAACTGGCGACACGAGGATCTTCAATCCACTGCTCTACCAACTGAGCTATCTCGGCAAAAATGTTTTTTTCTAAAATAGAAAGAGTTTTAAACTCTTTCTATCTAAACATAAATCTCATTATATTTTTTTTTTTGTTGTTTGTCAATAGTAACCACAGAGGTTTCTTGTTTGGGTGGTTCCCAAGTTAAAATAACTTTTTCTTCTATTGTTAATTGAATTCTGACTTCTCTTGGTTGTTGATCAAGAATTGGATGTTTTAATAAATTTTCCGAAATCAAATCTTCAATATATTTTGTAATTAATCGTCTAAGTGGACGAGCTCCATATAAAGGATTGTAGCCATCACGTGTCAATTTAATTTTTACTTTTTCATCAACACTTAATAAAATATATTTTGGTTGTACACGTTCTCTTACTTCACGAATCATAATTTCGCAAATTTTTCGAAGTTCTTCTTGTCGTAAAGGTTGAAAAATAATAATATCATCCAATCGATTTAAAAATTCCGGTAAAAACATTGTACTTAATCGCTCTAATACAGTGGACTTTAATTTACTCACAAGAGTTGCATCTAGTTTGCTTGTATCATTTAAATTTAAATTTGCTTCTTCCAATTCTTTAGATAGTCGTTGGAATTCTCGTAAAGATCGAAATGAATTTTCAAATTCAAAACCTAATTCACCATGAATATCAACTAAAAAATTCTCATTAACAGGAGATTGTAAAAACTTAATAATTCCTGCATATGAATCATTTAAAAGATTATAATTTAATCCTGCTACTTGAATAGCATCTAGAATAGGTAATTTTTCTATTTCTTCTTTTAATTCTTCTACACGGGCTTTTTTTGCTGCACGATCCATACTAATAATTTCTTGGATTTCATCTGCTGCAGCATTGGAAGTCATAATAATAATAGTATTATCAAAAGGGACTAATCGTTTTTGACTATCCGTTAATCTACCATCCTCCAAAATTTGTAATAAAATATTTAATACATCTGGATGTGCTTTTTCAATTTCATCGAATAAAACTACTGAATAAGGTTTTCGACGAACTGAATCTGTTAATTGTCCACCATCATCATAACCAATATAACCAGGAGGTGAACCAATTAAACGTGAGATAGTAAATTTTTCCATAAATTCAGACATATCTAAGCGAATCATGTCACTTTCGGCTCCAAACATACTTACAGCGAGTGCTTTTGTTACTTCCGTTTTTCCAACTCCTGTTGGACCACAAAAGAAGAAACTAGCAATTGGTCGGTTTGGGTTTTGAATTCCTAATCGAGATCGTCGAATGGCTTTAGCAATAGCACTAATAGCTTCGTCTTGACCAATAACTCGTTTATGTAATGTGGCTTCTAAATTTAATAATTTTTGAGATTCAACGTTTGATATTGATTGAATTGGAATGCCTGTCATATCGGCTACTAATTCACTAATTTCTTGTTGGCTAATTCTTTTCTTTAACCCAGAAAAATCTCCAATTTTTCGGGAACGTCGAATTAATTCTGGATCTTCTAAATCATATAAATAATTTTTTCCTTCCTCTGTAGAAAAATACCCTAATAAACTATAAATACTTCCTAAATCAAGATTCGTAAATCGATATTCTGAACTTTTTCTTAAACTTTCAATGATTCCTTTTCGTAAAAAAGGTTGTAAATCTTCAAGATATTCTTGAAACACAAGAATTCGTTTTTCTTCAATTTCAGGAAGCACTTCTGTTGCTTTTACAGATTCTTCCGTATCATTTATTTCATAATCAAATTTAGAATCAAAAATAAAATTTTCTCGACCATGTTTTTCTAATTCTTGTGAACGAATGTCACAAAGATATTGATACATTGTAGAATTTTGTACTGTAGTCACTAATCTTTCAATACAAATGTTTTTTACAGCTAAACTAAAAGCTGAAAATTCCTTTCCTTGAAGCCATTCGCCGAATAAAAAAACACAAATACGATATCTACTTAATAAAGGAACTTGGTTACTTGTCACAATTGCTGTCATAGAATTAAAAATCTCTTGATTTTTAATTCCAGAGAAATTCGTATGTTTTTCGATTATTTGTGTTTTCAAACGTCGTCGATTTGATGAAAACATTAATTCTTCTACACGTTCTAAAACAGACATTCTCATGTTAGTAAATAAAGATTGAGACATTGGTGAAATCATGACATCGGATATATTTTGAGGAATATGTAATGGTTCTTCTATCCATGTAAGTATAAAGTTCCGATACGCATTTTCCACTTCTTGAAAAATATATTCTGTTGCAATATCTCCGCGTCGAAAAGCTTCCAATTTTAACTTTCCTACGTTTCCTAAAGCTGAATTAATTAAAGAAGCAAGAACTGAGCCTTCATTCAAATTTGTAATACGAATGACAGCTCTCGCTGCAGCACGATCAATTAAATCAATTGCTTTATCCGGTAAAAAACGGTCATAAATATAACGAGTAGCTAATTCTACAGCTAAACGAAGTGCACCGGGCATAATTTCAACATTATGAAAAGCTTCTAAACTCGGACGTAACCCATATAAAATTGAAATTGTTTCGTCGATTGAAGGTTCTTTTACTTGAATTGGTTGAAATCTTCGATTTAAAGCCGGGTCTTTTTCAATTTTTTGATATTCCTTAGTAGTAGTTGCTCCGATACATTGAAAGCCGCTACGAGAAAGAACTGGTTTTAAAATATTTGCTGCATCTAATGAACCTTCAGCAGAACCTGTTCCTCCAAGATTATGAATCTCATCAATAAAAATAATAATATCAGGCTGAGCTAAAACTTCGTCTAATACTCTTTGGAAACGAAGTTCAAATTCTCCACGATATCTTGAACCAGCCACCATTCTCGCTAAATCTAAACTAACTAACGTTCGTCCTTCTAAAATAAAAGGAACTAAATTATTAACAATTTTGGAAGCAAATAATTCAACAATCGCTGTTTTTCCAACTCCAGCGTCTCCAATTAAAACAGGATTATTTTTTTGTCGACGAACCAAAATTTCCATTACTTCTAATAATTCTTTTTCTCGACCAAAACAATCTTCTAATAAACCCTCTCGTGCAAGTAATGTTAGATCTGTTCCATAAATATCTAGTGCTGGACCTTTTTCTTGTTCATCAAAATCAAAACCTTCAAAATCTTGATATTCCCTATGAAGAAAAGAAATTTCTCTCATTCCATTTTCGAATTGCTTCATAAAAAAATGAATGAATCGTTTTAATTACGTTATATTGAAACAATATTTTTTTTCTTTTTTCTTTTTTAAATAATTGTACGGATATTTAAATTTGATTCTTTTTCCAAAAGGTTTTGAATTTTCCGTAATTCTTCATCAATAAATTCATTTGTTAAAGTGGTTAAAAAAGACTGAAATTCAAAACGAATACCAAGATTGATATTTTCACAACTTATTTCTGGAAAATATATATCAAAAAAAGAAACCGACTTTAAAAGAGTACAATTTTTAAGAATGAATTCTTTCAAAAAAGAAAATTGAGTCGTTTTTTGAACTGTAAAGGACAAATCTTTTTTTATAACTGGAAATTTAGAAGAATCAAAAATCGTTTTTGGTTTGGAATAAAAATTTGATTCGTGAAAATGATTGCAATTGAATTCGAAAAGATAGGTAATTTGTTGTCCAGCAGTCGTCGAAAGTAATTTGGGATCTATTTGACCAAAGCGTGCAATTTGTTTATTTTTTTCATAAAAGAAAATGGAACGTTTTGCATGAAAAAAAGAAGAATCAAGAATTCGTTTACAAATTTTTACATATCCAAGACTAGTAAGAAGATTTTCGATAAATCCTAAAGATCGAAACCAATTTATTTGATTTTTTTCAGATGAAAAAATTGGAAATTGAAAAATAGCGACAAATTTTTCTTCTTCAATAAAAAAATTTGATTTTTTTTGAAAAACACGACTCAATTCAAAGAAATTTGTTACTTGGATTGTGGAACGCAAATTAATCTGATATGTGTCAATTAATTTAGGAAATAAACTTGTTCGTAATAAACTAAGTTCTTGATTTAATGGATTACTAATAAAAATAGATCTTTCTTTTTTGCGACTGCAATCTGTAAAAGGGTTGGTTTGTATTTCAACAAAACCATAATTTAAAAAAAATTGTTTTAAAAAACTAGAAATTGAGACATTTCTTTTCGAAGAATTCTTAATAGTTTTAGGAAAAATTGGTAGAAAATTTTTATAACCAAGAAAACGACTATATTCTTCAATTATATCAATTTCTCGTTCAATATCTCTCCGTAAAGGAGGAAGAAGAAAATAAAAAAGCGTAGAAGTTTGGCAAATAATTTTTAATCCAGCTTTTTCAAAAAGGTTTTCTTGTATGGACTGAAGATTTAGAATTTTCTGTATAATTATTTTTCGTAGAGTTATTATTCGTGTTGTTTTTAATACTCTTCCTCTTTTAGAATTTCGATATTTCTGTATTTGTATAGATTGAGAAAAAACAATTTCAAGTAAAGTTAAAAATCGTTGAAATGAAAATTTAAAATTGTGCCAAAAAAGTTTTCGAAATTTTTTGAAAGAAAATTTTGATTGAAAAGAATCAAAAAAAAGAGAATGGGATATTTTAGGAACAAAAAGAAATTCCAAATGTAATTTTTGATTTTCTGATTCTTTTTCAATAATGAGAAAATTTCCAAGAACAGAAATCAATTCATTCATATTATTCGTTAAAATAACTGTACCTTTTGGAATCTTATAAGATTTTCTTAGAGAATCAAGTAAAATTGTATCTGAATTTAAGTAATTGATTTGATAATTTGAAAGAAAATCCAAATTGGGAAAGAGTTTTGGAGAAAATTGACAAATTTCTCCCCATTCAAAGATACAAAAATTGAAATATTTTTCAAAAAGAGTAAAGTTGGTTGTTTCTTTTATTTTTCTTGATTTTTCTTTCAACCAAAAAGGAAGTTCTTTTTTTATTGGAAGAGATATTTCTAAGAAATAACTGATCATTTCAGAAAAATTTGAGTCCAAAAAAGTAATCGGATAAAACTGATATTCAAGATATTTTTGTTTTCTTAAGAAAGTATATTTTTTTTTAATTTTTTTCCAATGTTGCAAAAGTTCAACATAAAAAAGAAAAGAAATTTCCTTTAAAAAAGCAGTTTCTAAGAATAAATCTTCTCGATTGGAAGGTATTTTTAAAAGAAAATGAATGATTTCATAAGAAAAATTCATTTTTTCTTGGTCGATTTCATCCACTTCTAAACCAATTAAATTTAACGAGTTGATAAATTCTGTTACTGTAAGTTCTTTGACATTTGTTAATTTATGTAATTGATTTAAAGAGTATTCCATATAAAATTAATTGAAAAAAAATTTAGTAGTTGGCTGAATTTTTTCCAGAAAACGATAAACCTGTTTGTTTAGAATAAGAACTTATAAAAGAAAAAAATTCGAACCATTCTTTTGAATTTTTAAAAAGAAAAATTACTTTTAGAGCTTTTGGTTTTCCATTAACAAAAATGAATCTAAAATCGTTACTAACAATTCGATTTTTATTTTTGTTCCAAAGCAAAGAAATGGTCTGAATTGGGTAAGACTCACATTTTGCAATTAAAACACTTTTGGGATTAAAAAATACAAAAGTAGCAGTTCCTGTTTTTCCATTTTTTGACTTTGTTAATTTGATTTTTGGTAAAACAGTTTCTGGAATTCCGTCAAAAAGTTGAATTGTTGTCATTCTTTTTTTGTTCGAAATAAAAATAAAAAGCTGGGGAGGGAGGATTCGAACCTACGAATAACGGAGTCAAAGTCCGCTGCCTTACCACTTGGCTACACCCCATAAAAAGTTGATTGTTTGAAAAAGAATTCTCTTTACTTTGTTGAACTAAAGAATTTCTTTTTGGGCAAGGAGGGATTCGAACCCCCGACACCGTAGTTCGTAGCCACGTGCTCTAGTCCACTGAGCTACACGCCCTTTCTACTATTGAAGTATAGAAATTTTGAATGTATTTTGCTATCTTTCGTTTCGTACTCTTCATTCGACGAATGCTATTATGAAAACGAAATTTTCATTCTTTGATCAACTGGAAAAAAATAAAAAAACAATTAACGAAATAAATGAGTGCGCAAAAATATGTTTTGGTCCACTTGGAGGAAATGGAATCCTTGGTAATCAAAAAGGAAATATAAAAATGCTTTCTACGGGTTCATTATTAATGAATTCATTAGACTTCTACTCTTCTACAGCTAATATTCTTCTGAAATTATTACAACAAGCGAGTACGAAAACTTATACTGTTTCCGGCGATGGCTCTACTTTAACTATTCTTTTCTCTTGTGAACTTTTGAAATCTATTTTTCTTCTTATTGGAAATGGATATAATTTGACACTTATTAGTAATGGATTTAAAAAAATTTCTTTTTTTCTAATGGAAAAAATTATCGAATATTCTACTCCTATTTCAAATAGTAATCAGTTAATTGGATTATTAAAAACGAATTTAGGAAAAAAAATCCATTCCAATTTATTTTTTTTTTTTAAAGACTGTGTAAACAATATTTCACGAGATGGACTTCTTTTAGTAGAAGAAAATGAAATTGAACAAAATGAAATTGAATTCATTCAAGGAATGGAATTAGAAAAAGGATTTTCTTCTTCTTATTTTGTTACAGATTTTAAAAATTTTGAAGTGGTTTTTAATAAACCATATCTTTTTATTACTAATATTGGAATTGATTCTTTAAATCAAATTCGAACAATTTTAGAATTTGTAAAAAAAAATAATCGACCATTAGTAATGATTGTTGAAGATATTCAAAAAGATGTTTTATCCACATTAGTTTTAAATAGTCTTCAAAAAAAATTAAAGATTGTTGTAATTCAATATAAATCTATTCAATTTCAAAAAAATGGAATCTTAGAAGATTTAGCTTTGTTAACTCATTGTAATTATTTTGATTCGAAATTTAAAAATTTGAAAACGTCTTTTAACATAGAAGATTTAGGTCAACTTGAAAAAGTTATTGTTACGAAAAAAAAAAGTACGTTTTTAGTTTCAAAATTTGCACGATTAACTGCACAAAGGAGAATTAACGAATTGAATCGTGAATTACTAAATAGTGAAACAGAATATGAAAAAAATATATTTAAAACAAGAATTGCTCGATTATCTGGTCATATTGCAAAAATAAAAATTGGTTTATCCAATCAATATGAGATGGATGATCAACGACAAAGAATTGAAAATGCTATTCAAAATATTCGATCTTCTTTGGAAGAAGGTATTGTACCCGGAGGAGGAATTTTTTATCTCTTTTTACGAGAAGAAATTTCTAATTGGTCTTCGTTTAATTTGATTGGAGAAGAAATTATTGCTAGTTCAATTTTACAAAAAGTTCTTTTTTTACCATTTCAAAGATTAATGGAAAATTCAACAAGTAAGTCTCTTTCTTTTAAACTAATTGAAAAATTGAATTCTTTTGGTTACCCTTATGGATATGATTTATTGACAAAAAAGATTGTACATACATTAGAAGAAGGACTTGTTGACTCTTCGAAATCTGTTCGATCTATTCTTTGGAATTCGATCAGTCTTGTTTCAACATTAATTACATGTGAGTAAATAAAAAACAATCTAATGTATACATTAGATTGTTTTTTAAAAGGAAAATTCATTCAGCATTTTAGTGATTAAATGACGAATTGTATCTGTTGGATAAGCACCGCAATTTATATATTTTACTATATTTTTTTTATCCAATATCAATTCTTTTTTAAAAGGATCATAATATCCTAATTCAGCTATACTTTTTCCATCTCGTTTAGATAAATTTTCCATTAAGACAACACGATAAAAAGGTTTTTTTTTACGTCCCAGTTTTTTTAAACGAATTTTTAACATAGAATAAACTTGAGTTATTGTAGAATAAGAAAAAGAATTCTTCTTTTCAAAAGAATACCATAAATAGAAAAACAATGAAATGATTTTCTTAATTGATTAAGAAGTAATATTTAATAAATTTCTAGCTTGTTCTGTTTCCTCTAATACAACGATTAAAAAATTTGCTAATTTTACACAAAAATACATAATAGAATTTATGGCTTCTAAGGCCATAATGGCTGAGATGTCAAACGTTGCACTTTCAAATTTTAATGTTGGAAAAATTTTTTCCCAAAATTCGAAATACCATCCCGTTACTAAGTCAAATAATGAAAAAGGCCATATGTATGGATTAATCATTGGAAGCCAATCAAAAGTCATTTTAGAATAGCATAATGTCTTAAATAGTTTAAGAAAAATATAGGAATACGCCAAGCAATTGACAAGAACAAGTGCAAAATAATGCGAAAAAAATAAGAAATAGCTATTAGTAAACCAAGGATTAATATCATTTTTGATAAATAAATCGAGAATTGTTTGTTGAGTTGACATCATAATGGATTAAATCTATTTTCTTTTTTAGTGTATATCTATCTTAATAATAATTGTATTTTGAAAAATATACTATCATTTAATAGTATATTTTTCCACCTCCCCATTTTTCAGCAACAATTTTTGGTTGAATTAAAATATGTCCTGCAATTGAGAATAAATCATCTTCCGTCAATGTACGCATTTTTGGAAAAATATCTGCACTTTGAATACTTGGATGAATTTCCGAAATCGATTCTAATCCATCATATGAAGTTGGATTTTTCATATAATCAACTAGACTTTCAATTGTATTTCTTGCTGGAGTTGCTAAACTTAAAGCTTCAACATCTAATCCAACATTTGGATTAGTTTTTGTAATTCCACCTGTATGACAAATACTACATGTATTAACGAAAAGACGTTTTCCACGTTTCACTTGTTCAGGTGTTAACAGAACATTTTTTGTAGAATTCAAAGGGACAGTACGAACTGCATCATCTAATTCAATCGCAAAAGATGTGAACGGTGTGAACAGAAAAATATTGAAACAAACTAAAAAACCACTTGCTAAAAATCGTAAAGTATTTTTCATAAAAAAAGAATGAAAAAATTTATAATTTAATTGTACCACAATTTTCTATTATAGTTGAAGAACTAGTATAGAAAATTGTTCAAATATCTGTATATTCGTTTTGAATCTGGGTAAAAAGGGAATCGAACCCTTAAGATTTCTCGTTACATTTTGAGTGTAATGCGTTTACCAATTTCGCCATTTACCCAAATTACCTGTTTATAATACTAAAAATTTATAGAAATAATCTTTTATTTTAGTCTCTTTAATTTATGAACGAAAAAAAAACACAAAGCCGTTTTGAAATTCAGCACGTTTTAAATCAACCGTATAAATATGGTTTTGAAACAAAAATTGAAACAGAAAAATTTCCTGTTGGTATAACAGAACAAATTCTTGACAGTATTTCGAATCAAAAAAAAGAACCTCCTTTTTTACGTCAATTCAGATTCAATTCTTTTAAAAAATGGAAAGAATTAGAATTCCCAAAATGGACAAATTTATCAATTCAACCAATAGATTTTAATAATATAACTTATTATTCTATTCCAAAACAAAAGAAAAAACTGAATTCTTTAAAAGAAGTAGATCCAGAAATTTTAAAAACATTTGAGCAATTAGGAATTTCCCTCGATGAACAAAAGAGATTAACAAATGTGGCAATTGATGCTGTTTTTGATAGTGTTTCCATTGCAACAACTTTTCAAGAAAAGTTAGCAAAATCAGGAGTCATTTTTTGCTCTATCTCAGAAGCTATTCAATGTTATCCAAATTTAGTTAAAAAATTTTTAGGTTCAGTAGTTTCACCTTCCGATAATTTTTTTGCTGCACTAAATTCAGCTGTTTTTACGGATGGTTCTTTTTGCTATATCCCTCAAAATGTTGATTGTCCATTAGAATTATCTACATATTTTCGTATTAACGATAAAGAATCCGGACAATTTGAACGTACATTAATTATTGCCGAGAAAAATAGTTCTTTAAGTTATTTAGAGGGATGTACAGCTCCACAATTTAGTGAAAATCAATTACATGCTGCCATTGTTGAATTAATTGCATTTGAAAATGCACGAATTCAATATTCTACCGTTCAAAATTGGTATAGTGGAAATGAAAAAGGACTAGGAGGGATTTATAACTTTGTAACAAAACGTGGTCTTTGCATTGGAAAAAATTCAAAAATTTCATGGACCCAAGTGGAAACTGGATCAGCGATTACTTGGAAATATCCAAGTTGTTTACTGGTTGGTGAAAATTCTTCAGGTGAATTTTCTTCTGTAGCTTTAACAAATAATTACCAACAAGCTGATACAGGAACAAAAATGATTCATCTTGGAAAAAAAACAAAAAGTAAAATTCTTTCGAAAGGGATTTCATGTGGCTTTTCCCAAAATTGTTATCGTGGATTAGTAAAAATAACATCTAATGCTTTTTATTCACGAAATTTTTCACAATGTGATTCTTTTCTTTTGGGATCGAATTCTACTGCATGTACCTATCCTTATCTGGAGATACGAAATTCAACAGCTCTGGTGGAACATGAAGCCAAAATTTCAAAAGTAAGTGAAGAACAACTTTTTTATTTACTTCAACGAGGAATTAGCATTGAAAAATCAGTAAGCTTATTAATTAGTGGATTTTGTAAAGATGTTTTTACAAAATTACCCATGGAATTTGCAATGGAAGCAGAGAAATTATTATCATTAAAATTACAAGGAACAATAGGATAGTTATGGAAAATTTATTATGCATTCAAAATCTTACTGTTTCTATTGATCAAAAATTGATTTTAAATCAATTTGATTTAGAAGTGAATGAAAATGAAATTCATGTGATTATGGGACCTAATGGATCTGGAAAAAGTACTCTTTCAAAATTACTTGCAGGTCACCCCTCTTATAGAATTGAAGGTGGAACAATTGAATTTTCCAAACAAAATTTAATAGAAATGGCACCCGAAATTCGATCTCATGAAGGACTTTTTTTAGCTTTTCAATACCCGATTGAAATCTCCGGAGTTACAAATTATGATTTTTTACGAATTGCTTACAATGAAAAACAAAAATATTGGGGATTGAAAGAATTAGACCCCATCGAATTTATGCAGTTGACTCAAATTGAATTACAAAAATTAAAAATGAAAATGGAATTTTTAAATCGTAATTTAAATGAAGGTTTTTCTGGTGGAGAAAAAAAAAGAAATGAAATTTTACAAATGTTAATTTTACAACCAAAATTAATCATTTTAGATGAAATTGATTCTGGACTCGATGTCGATGCATTAAAAATTATTTGTGAAACAATAGCACAGGAACGAAATGCAAAGTCTTCTTTAATTATTATTACTCATTATCCAAGAATTTTAAACTATTTTCAACCAACTCATGTTCATGTGTTAATTGATGGAAAAATTAAAAAAAGTGGACATCTTGAATTAGTTGAAAAAATAGAAAAAGATGGATATGATTCCTTTTCTGAAGAAAAAAGAAAATAAAAAAAGAAAATGGCATTTTTATAAAAATGCCATTTTCTTTTTTTATTTCTTTTATTTTGCAGAAAGTTCTTGATCTACTTTTGCAATCGCAGCTTTTAATAAAGCTTCGGATTCTGGAGTTAATTTTTTCTCCGCTTTTACTAAACGAATAAATTCTGTATCTTTTGTTTTTAAATAATCTTGTAATAGAGATACAAATGTAGTAACTAATGGAACGGCATACCCGTCTAAATATCCATTTGTTCCTGCATAAATTAAAGCTACTTGCTCTTCAACTGATTTTGGAGAATTTTGCGGTTGTTTTAACAATTCACGTAATCTTTGTCCACGTGCTAATTGTTGTAAAGTTGCTTTATCTAAATCAGAAGCAAATTGTGAAAAAGCTTCTAACTCTGCAAATTGAGCTAATTCTAATTTTAATTTTCCTGCAACTTGTTTCATGGCTTTAATTTGAGCTGCAGATCCTACACGGGAAACAGAAATTCCAACATCAATGGCAGGCTTAATGCCTGAATTAAATAAATCTTTAGATAAAAAGATTTGTCCATCTGTAATGGAAATAACATTTGTTGGAATATATGCTGAAACATCGCCGGCTTCTGTTTCAATAATTGGAAGAGCTGTCATGCTTCCTCCTCCTAATTTACTACTTAGTTTAGCTGCACGTTCAAGCAAACGAGAATGTAAATAAAAAACATCCCCAGGGTAAGCTTCTCTTCCTGGTGGGCGACGAAGTAATAATGACATTTGACGATAAGCTTGTGCTTGTTTCGTTAAATCATCATAAATAATAAGAGTAGCTTTACCTTGGTACATAAAATATTCAGCAATACTAGCTCCAGTATACGGTGCTAAATATTGTAATGTTGCTGAATCACTAGCATTAGCAGCTACAATTACTGTATAAGGTAAAGCACCTTTTTCTTCTAAAGTAGTTAACGCTTGTGCTACAGTCGATGCTTTTTGACCAATAGCTACATAAACACAAACAACATCTTCTTGTTTTTGATTAATAATTGTATCTAAGGCGATGGATGTTTTTCCTGTTTGACGATCTCCAATAATTAGTTCTCTTTGTCCACGTCCAATTGGAATCATTGCATCAATTGAAACAATTCCAGTTTGTAATGGTTCACAAACAGACTGACGAGCAATAATTCCAGGTGCAGGTGATTCAATAAGACGTGTTTCAGAAGACGTAATTGTTCCTTTTCCGTCAATAGGATTAACTAAAGCATCGACTACACGACCTAATAAATCAGATCCAACGGGAATTTGTGCAATTCGACCAGTTGATCGCACACTGCTTCCTTGAACAACAGAGCGTCCATTTCCCATTAAAACAGCTCCAACATTACTTGTTTCCAAATTTAAAGCAATTCCAACGCTTTGATCTTCAAATTCTAATAATTCTCCTGCGGATACATTTTCTAATCCATAAATTCGAGCAATTCCATCTCCTACTTGTAAAACAATCCCAACATCTGCAGTTCTTAATGTTGTTTGATTGTATTCATTTAATTTATTTTGAACAAAATTTGTTAATTGGTTGACGTGTTTCATATCTATTTCTTTTTCAATTCTTTTCTTTGAAATCGAGTAAATTTCGAGAACAATTCTTTCTTTTTATTTAAATCTTAAATGTCATTAAAAAATAAACTAAATTCTTTTAATAAACTTAAGTCAAGAATAGTGGAATTATATTCTAAAATAAATCCACCTAATAATTTTGGATTATAAGAAACACTTAATAAAATTGACTTTGATTGGGTCAATTTTTTTAAAGATTCTAATAATAATTTTCCATAGTTTTTCTGTAAGAATGTTGATGTAATCAACTTTACTTTCACATAATTTTTAAATTCAAACAAAAGACGTGAAAATTCTTCAGAAATTTCAGGTAAAAGAGTTAAATGATTTCTTTCCGTTAATACTTTTAGAAAAGAAACAAGGGGAATACTTAATCCAGGAAAAATCGCTTGTAAAATTTCTAATTTACGTTTTTCTGGAATAACAGGACTTTGAAAATAAGAAGTTAATTTTTTTGAACTCTGAATAGCTGAACGAACTAAACTTAATTCTTCTCTTAAAATAACAACATCAGGTATAAAAATAATTTCCTTTTTTTTACCTAGAAAAGTATTACTACGTATAGTTCGTTTTTCTTGTGCAGGTTTTGAATTCTTTAAATTTTGAAAAAGAGATTTCGCATACGTTGTTACTATTTTTTTTGTCATTGATTCATTCCTCCTAATTTCAAAATAGTTAATTGAATGAACTTCGATTGTTCTGTTTTTGATAACAATAAAAATTGACGTAAAATTTTACTTGCTGTAACATAAATGATATAGCGTTGTAAAGAAATGAATGCTTTTTTCTCTAAATTTGTAATGAAATTTTCTGTTGTTTCAAAAGCTTCAAGAAGAGTTTGTTTTACAAACTGATATTTTTTAGTTACAAAATCTTTTTTTTCTTGTTCATAAAACATTTTCCAGGATTGTAACCAAAAAAAACTTTGACTAAATCCTTTTTCAGCTTGAGAATAATAATTCGATGCATTTGTTACATCTTTTTGAGCATTTTCAATAACTTGAATAATTTCAAGTTGACGGTCACTTAATGTTTTACTAAAAGAAACTTTATTGGCATAAAGTAAAACACCAATGAGAATAGAAATATTAATAAGATTCGTTTCAAAAATATCGGTATTGAATTCCAAAAAGAATTCTTCATGACTGAAAAAAAAAGAGAAAAAATTGAGATGCATAAGTCTAAGAATTCAAAATGTTAATAAATAGAATTAAGATTGAAATTTTTTATCGAAAAAAGTTTGTGTTAACGTATTTAATTCTTTTGTAGTACTTGAAAATAAATAGGCAGATTGAACAGAAAGATCTCCTTTTAATTGACTTAATATTTTTGCACTTTCTTTTTGTACAAAAAGAACTTCATTTTCAAATTTTTCATTTGAATACGTTTTCGTTAATTTCAATTGACGAGATAATTCATTCATTTCTAAGATTAAGAATCCAATACATGTTGTTAACTTTTCATAACCGAAGGAAAGCAGAATAGATGATTTTCTTAACGTTGTATTAATAAATTCTGCACGCTCATCTAATTGTTTTGAAATCGGCGATAAAAAAACAAAAGTCACAATACAAGCTAAAAAAATAAATTCCAAAATTTCGACAAAAAATGTGATATCGAAATCAAAAAGACCACCTTTTGTAAGAAAGAATGTTTCAAAAAAAAGCATACAAGTTTACATTTTTACGATAAGTTTCTAATTTCATAGAGGGTTTGATTTGAAAACCCTCTATTTTTTTATCCTGCAAAAGGATTGGCAAAAAGTAAAGAAAGAGCAACAACTAATCCATAAATAGTTAAAGATTCCATGAAAGCAAAACTTAATAAAAGAGTTCCGCGAATCTTTCCTTCTGCTTCAGGTTGACGAGCAATTCCTTCGATAGCTTGACCAGCAGCATTTCCTTGTCCAATACCAGGTCCAATACCAGCAAATCCAACAGCAAAAGCAGCGGCAATAACAGATGCCGCAGAAACAATCGAATCCATAAAATTAATACGTTGAAAGAAATTATCTGAAAGAATTAACAAATTTCACTTTCTTTTTTTTTTTATTCAATAACTTCACCTATATAGGCAGCAGCTAAAGTAGAGAAAATTAATGCTTGAATCGTACTTGCAAATAATCCAAGCATCATTACAGGAACAGGAATAAATAAGGGAACAATTGAACAAATTACAGTTACTGTTAATTCATCCGCCACAATATTTCCAAATAAACGAAAATTTAACGATAAAGGTTTTGTAAAATCTTCAATAATATTAATAGGTAATAAAAAAGGTGTTGGTTTAATGTAACGTCCAAAATAACCAATCCCTTTAATTTTAAAGCCGGCTCCAAAGTAAGCCAAGGACGTTAAAATAGCTAAGGCAGAAGTTGTATTAATATCATTCGTAGGAGCAGACAATTCCCCCTCTGGAAGTTCAATTAATTTCCAAGGAATTAAAGCACCTGCCCAATTACAACCTAGAACAAATAAAAAAATAGTTGCGGTAAAAGGTAAAAACTGTGAATAATAAGAAGGACCCATTTGAGTCACTGCTACACTTTTTACTAATTCATATACAACTTCAATAAAGTTTTGTAAGCCATTTGGTATTTTTTGTAAATCTTTCGTTCCAGTAACAAGAAGAAGTGTCCAGAAAAGAAGAACCAATGTAGAAACAATAATCGTTTCTGCATGAAGATGAGAAGTTTCCGAAAAATTAATATATAAATGAGATCCAATTTCAATTTTGGATACTAAAAATGTAGACATACGAATAATTTGAAAAGTTCAAAAGAGTTTAGAAAAATCGGAAAAAGAGATTGAAATCATCTTTTTTCTTTTTGTCTGCAATCTTTTTTTGAAAAGAATTAACAAATTTCATATGAAAAAGAAAAAAACAGATACCTTAGTCTTTTCCTTTTTCATTGGACTCTGCTTTTTGATAAAATTTATTATAACCAAGTGAAATGCGATTCACTAAATAATTTAAAATAAAAGTTATTGAAGCACTTGAATCATCATTCGCTGGAATTGGATAAGGAATCAAATCTGGATCACAATTCGTATCTACAATAGAGATTGTTGGAATTCCTAATCGTAAGCATTCTTGAATGGCTAATGAATCTTTTAATTGATTTGTAAAAATCACTACATCCGGCAAAGATTTCATTTCTTTTATTCCATTAAATAACCGACGAAGTTTTTCCATTTCTTTTCGTTTTTGACTAAAATCTTTTTTTGATAACGAGTCAAAACCTCCATTCACTTCTTCCTGTTCAAATTCTTTTAAACGTTCAACTTGTTTTTGAACAGTTGACCAATTGGTCAACATTCCACCTAACCAACGATAATTAATATAGAAACTATTACATCGTTTTGCTTGTTTGGCTACAATGGAAGAAGAAATTCGATTTGTACCCACAAATAAGAACTTTCCCTGTTTTTCTGCTTTTTTTTGAAGAATATTCCCCGCAATTGATAATAATTTTGATGTTTTCACTAAATCAATAATATGATATCCCTGTTTTTCAGAAACAATATATGGAGCCATTTTCGGATTCCATTGTTTTGGTGGATGACCATAATGAACACATGCTTTTACATATTGTTTGGCGATTTCTTTTTTTTCTGTTTTATCCATTTGTCGTTCCTTTTTCTTGTGTCAGTCTTTTAAATTTATATACAGTATCAAGATAATTTTTATAATTGAAAAATGTAGAACCTGCTGGAATTAATCTACCAACAATAATACACTCTTTCAATCCTCTCAACCAATCAGTTGTTCCTTCCATAGCAGCTTTTCCAAGAACTCGTTTTGTTTCTTGAAAGCCTGCAGCAGATAAAAAACCATCTTTATTTAAAGAAGAATTTGTAGCGGATAATAAAATTGGTTCAAAATAAGGACTTTTATAATTTTTAGCTTCTTGAAAAGACTTTGAAATTTGTAAAATTAAGGAAGAATTTACAATTTCTCCAATTAAAAAAGGAGTATTTCCACTTCGCCGAATCATAACTTTTGTCAACATTTGACGAACTACAAGTTCAATATGCTTTGTTGAAATATTGACTCCTTGAGATTGATAAATAGCTAAAATCGAATTGACTACGATTAATTGAAATTTTAGTCGACTTCTAGACATTGCAATCGAACAGCCATCAAGAAGATAATGGTATTGAAACAAAATAGATAATAAGTCATGAAGATCAATGAATCCATTGCTCAGCGGTTCTCCGAGATCTAAAAAACTCCCCGGTGCTTCGATTAGAGGTACTCTCTTCGGAAGAGCATATTCCACAATTGGATTCAAATATTCAAGAAAAACATATCTTCCATCTTTTAAATGTAAAAGAAGATCATTACGTAAATTTCGAAAACAACGGCAAATATTATTTTTTGAAATTTCTTCAATATATTTTCCATTGCGAAAAATGGAGAAAGATTGTGGAAGAGAAGAAGGGACGTCACTTGATTGCCAACTATTATACCTTTTTATTTTATGAAATTGAAAACAATAATTTAAAACTCGTTTTCCATCAATGACATCCAAAGAAGGAGGAAGAAAAATATAACCATAATGGTTTTTTTTTTTCAATAATACAAATTCAATGTGATAAGATGAAGAAAAAATTTGAGCTTGAAAAGGTCGATACTTGAATTCGGTAAAATTGAAACTTTTGTATTTTTCATGCAAAAATTTTCTATAATTTTTTAAATCATCATTTAAAAGAATAATATTTTTTTTTGGAAAGAAACTTTGAATAAAATAAATTTTTTTCTTTTGTCTTCTCTTTTGATTTTCTGAGAGATCCTCTTCAATAACGTCCTCTTTAAAGAGTTTCATTACTTTTCTAGGAAGAGAACATTGAATTTCATTTGAAAATATGTTTTCAGCTTCTGTGGTTGTACCTCGAATTAGACTATGAGTTTCGTTTGATTTCGTTAGATCAATCTCTTTTGAGAGTGTCTTCGTAACTAATACACCAGGACGGCGAGCTAAAATAGCTTTTTGTTTTGGTTTGCGTGCCTCAATTAATTCTTCAATTTTTGGAAGACCTTGGACAATATCTTCTGTTTGTTGAATAGAACTTTTTAATTTTGCTAATAATTTGTTTTGTAAAACAAAATTTCCTTGTCCATATTTTAAAATTGTTTCTTTTGGAAAAAACACAGATACCGCTTTTTGAAAAATCATTTGAAATCCATCTTTTTTTAAAAAAATACCTGTTTCAGTAAATTTTGCTGTGGAATTCAAAGGAGTACTGGGACGAATATATGTTTTATATTTTTTTTCATTATAAAAAGAATAATTATTAATTTGGTCTGAATTTATTTTCCAAATATCATTTTCAGTAATAAAGAAGAAGATATCTACAAATTCTGATTCTTTTTTTTTGACTGAATAAATTGCTCCTTCTTCTGCTGTTGAAAATTCTAAAAAACCAAGTATTGTATATTTTTCAACATATTGATTCGATTTGATTACTGGTGAAAAGCTTATTAAACAATTTAAAAACGAATTTATCAAATCTCCTAATTCAAAAATAATTGTTTGTTTTTCTGTGCAAATTTGAAAAGAAGTCTTAGAAAATTGAACAATTCCAGAAAAAGGTACGACGAGTTTTAATCGACCAATTGGTTTGTTTTTTTTCAATGTGGTTGGATAGAAATAGTCAATTTCTTTTGGAAAACAGAAAATTTTTCCTGAAGCGATCCAAAGAGATCCATCTTCAATAGTATATTTAAAATAGCCTTTATTAAGATATTCATTTTTAACGATTAAGTTTTCAAACGAAATTTCTCCAGTCAAAGAAGTATAGACTGGTTTCCGAACCTTTTTTCCAGATTCAAATTTTTGAATACCATATTCGGCAATTTTTTGATTTTTTTTAACAAATCCAGAATGAAAAAGATATAAATAAGATTGACTTGGAAGAGAAATAGATGTCGTTTCATTTTTCCAATCGAGAATCGGTAAAGAAATTTCTTGATTGATTTTTTTCACCATTTTACCATGGGAAGTTCGAATCAAATTCAATTGTAAGGAAGAAGGAATAATTAATTTTCCAGAAACTGGTGCCTGAATTTCTTTCACCAATTCTCCAGTAAAAATTCCTCCTGTGTGAAAAGTTCTCATTGTTAACTGCGTTCCAGGTTCACCAATGGATTGAGCAGCAATAATTCCAACTGCTTCACCAAGAGAAATTAATTGAGAATGAGCTAAATCCCAACCATAACATTTTTGACAAACAGAACCATTGGATTCACAACTTAAAACGGATCGAATAAGAATTTCAAAAGGAAGATATGGTTGAAATTCTTTCCAAAAACTTTCTTCAAATATTCTATTGATATAGTTTGAAACCGGAAAAGATGAATTCTTTGTATCGATACTTAAAATCATTCGCCCAAGAATACTCTTAATTGAAGACTTTTTTGTAAGAAAAACAAATAATCCTTGTTTCGTAAAACAATCAATTTCTCGAATAATTACATCTTGGGCAACGTAAATTAAACGGCGTGTTAAATAACCTGAATCCGCTGTTTTAAGTGCTGTATCAACAATACCTTTTCTTGCTCCATAGGAAGAAATAATATAATCAATCGATGTTAATCCTTCTCGAAAATTGGTTTGAATTGGTAGATCAATAATTCGACCATCTTGATCTGCCATTAATCCACGCATTCCAACTAATTGTCGAACTTGAGACATATTTCCTCGAGCTCCAGAAAAAGCCATAATATACAAATTATTAGCAGGATCGAACGCATCATAATATTCAGTGATTCGATTTTTTAATAATTCCGTTGTACTATTCCATGTATCAATAATGCATTGAAATCGTTCAATATCAGACACTTTTCCTTCATTCCAATTTTCACTTACTGTTCGAATTTCAAATTGTGCCAAATTTAAAAAGTCTTCTTTATCTTCCGGTGTTCGCAAATCTTCAATATTAATTGAAATACCTGCAGACGTTGCATAAGAAAATCCTAAATATTTTAAAGAATCAAGCAAAGACGAAGACGTAAGATTTCCAAATTCTAAGAAAGTAGATTGAACAATCGTTGCTAAAAGGTCTTTATTAATTGCACGTGTTATAAACATAATTGTCTTTTAAAAAAAGTTTAAGATTTTTACTAAAAATTACTCGACCTACAGTAGTTTCTAAAAATAATTCTTGAAATTGATAAGTTTTGAATCCAATTTGATTCACGATAAAAATTCCAAAATTTGTAAGAAGAAATAATTTTTTTAGTATTTTTCCTTGTTTTAGAATTTGATAAATCACTATTTCTATTTCTTTGGTTTTTAAGTTTGTTTGCTTATCCAAAAAAAAGAATTTTTGATTTTCTATTTTGATTTCAAAAGTAGAATTCAAATAACGAACAAAAATGGGGGTATGTAAGGTAATTTTTTTTTGAAAAAGGGCTGAAATCGCTTCTTGTTCAGTTCCAAACCAAGGTTTGCCTTGCATTTTTCGACCATCAAACATTAACGTTAAATAATAACTTCCAATTACCATATCTTGAGTTGGTTTTAAAATGACTTCACCATTCGACGGCGATAAAACATTGTAAGAAGGGCGCATTAAGGTTTGAATTTCTAATTGACTTGATTCATATAAAGGTAAATGAACTGCCATTTGATCGCCGTCAAAATCGGCATTAAAACCTGTACAAACTAATGGATGTAAATGAATTGCTTGTCCAAAAATAAGTATCGGGTCAAAAGCTTGTATTCCAAAACGATGTAATGTCGGAGCTCGGTTTAATAAAATGGAATGTTTTAAAGTTAAACGTATTAACAATGTCCATATAAAAGGTTTATTTTTTTGAATCATTAAATTTGCTAATGTTATATTATGATCTGGAGGTTCAATTAATGTCATTAATAATTCATGAATTAAAAAAGGTTCAAATAATTCAACTGCTATATCATAAGGTAGACCACATTGATTTAAGCGAAGATCTGGGCCAACTATAATTACCGAACGAGCTGAATAATCGACTCTTTTTCCTAATAAAGATTGGCGAAATCGTCCTTCTTTACCTTCTAATATTTCGGTTAAACTTTTTAATTCTCTATTATTAAAACTAAATCTCTTCGGTTTTACAATTCGCGAATTGTCAATTAATCCATCAATAGCTTCTTGTAATAATTTTCGTCCATGAACAGTAAGCATATCTGGACCCATATACGAAGAATGAAGAAAATCATATAAACGTTGATTTCTATTAATAATCACACGATAAAATTCATTCAAATCGGAAGTCATTAACCGGCTATCTTCAAGATGTAATAAAGGGCGTAGCGTTGGTGGTAAAATAGGTAAAACTGTTAATATCATCCAACTAGGTTTTGTTTTTGTCGCCAAAAAACTTTCTAAAATTCGGATTCTACGAATCATTGATTTGTAGGGTGCAGGCGGTCGATGATAATTGTAACGAGAAAGTTTCAAAGTTAAATATATACGAAGTTTTTTTATATGTTCTTCTAAATTATCATCCAAATTTTCTAAAGCTACTTTTAGTATTTCTGATCCATATCGTCGAAAATTCCAAGGATGGAGTAAATAATCTATCATTTCACTCGGTTTTCGTTTAATTTGTATCCATCGATTTAAGGGATTGTCTAAATCGTCTTCCAAAGGAGTTAAATAAACAATACTTTCCAGATCTTCTACATTTACATGCCGCTGAACTTCTTTTTTTTTATCAAAAACTTGGAGTAATAATAATAAATAATTTGGAATTCCTTTTAAATACCAAAAGTGAGTAATCGGACAACTTAACTCAATAAAGCCCATTCTATATCTTCGAACTCTTGAATCGATTAATTCGACATCACAAAATTCACAAATTTTTTCAAGAATAAAACCTTTATATTCTCCACATTTACATTGCCAATCGGTTGTTGGACCAAAAATAGTCTCACAAAATAAACCAAAGGCTTCCGGTTCATGAGTGCGAAAATTAATCGTTTCTGCTTGTAGTACTTCTCCTGAAATAAGTCCACTTGGAAGCAACTTTCGTGAAGACCAATTTCGCATTCTTTCTGGAGAAGCTAAACTAATACGTATATAATCAAAAGACGCGTGTAAATTTTCTAATTGTAGTAATGTTTTTTCTAATTCGAAAATTTCTATCTTTGATTTTTTTAAAAGCTCTTTTTTTGATTTCATATTTATCTTTTTTTATTTTTTTCTATTCAAAGATTTTGATTCTTGTACTCTTTTGAGGAATGTTTTTTTTGGTTTTGATTTTTCGTTTTTACCTTTTTCTTCGATTATTTTTTTTTGTTTTTCATTTTTGGAAGTTTTTTGAAGAATTTTTTTTCCAACAGTTTCTTTTAATTTTTTTATTTTTACACTTTCTTCTTTTTCTAAATATGGTTCACGTATTTGTAATACAGTTGGATCTGCCAATTCATCTGTTTTTTTACGAGAAATTAAAGCTCGTAATTTCAATCGATTTTCAAGATCTGCGAATAAGTCTCTTTCAATTTCTTCGGCTTGATCATATGAATGGAATTTTGTTTCAAATTTTCGAAAAGAAAAATCAAAACCTAACGAATTCAATTCTCGTATTAAAAGTATAAAAGATTCTGGAATGGAAGGTGTTGGTTTTGCTACTTTTTTTCGAACTAAAATAGCTTCATACATGTCATTTCTTCCATCAATATCATCAGATTTAATTGTTAATAATTCTTGCAACGTATTTGCACAACCATACGCTTCTAGTGCCCAAACTTCCATTTCTCCAAATCGTTGTCCCCCATTTTGAGATTTCCCGGCCAACGGCTGTTCTGTAACCATTGCATAAGGTCCAGTTGCACGTGCATGAATTTTATCTTCTACTAAGTGAAGTAATTTCAAAATATAACTCTTACCGACTGTGATCGGATTATCAAAAAATTCCCCAGTTCGACCATCTCGTAATAAAATTTTTCCGGGAAAAATGGGATGAAATAGCCACGTACAATCATTTTCAATTGCTGCTTGTTTTAGTTTTTGATTGACTAAAATTCGAGAAGCTTCTTCTCCATAAATTTCATCAAAGGGTGAAATTTTAAAACGTTTTTGTAATTTCTCACCGGCCAATCCTAATAAACATTCAAAAATTTGACCTACATTCATTCGAGATGGAACTCCTAAAGGATTAAAAACAATATCGATTTGTGTTCCATCCGGTAAAAAAGGCATATCTTGACGACCTAAGATTTTCGAAATAATTCCTTTATTTCCATGTCGACCTGCTAGTTTATCTCCAATTTGAATCTTTCGAATTTGAGCGATATAAATTCGAATCGTTTCACAAGAACTAGAAAATAACGGATCGTCTTTATCTACAATAGTAGTAAAAAGATTACGTATATCAATAACTCGACCTTCTGAACCACGGGGAACTTTTAAAGAACTATCCCGAAAAATAGGTGTTTGTCCTTGGACAACAGTCATTAATCTCGATTCCGGGGTATTTTCTTGTTCAAAAACTGTCACTTTTCCAACTAAAATATCATGTTCTTTTACATAAGAACCAATTTGAACAATTCCATTTGTTCCTAAATGACGAGTAATATAAGTTGTTAAATGTGATAATTCATTGGTTATTTTTTCAGTTTCAACTAATCCGTATGTGATACTTGTTTCCTGTTCATCAATATGAAGTGAAGTAAGAGAATCTTCTAAAATTAATCGCTCATTTAGAATAATTGCGTCTTCATAATTGTATCCTTCCCAAGGCATATAGGCAATAGTTAAATTTCTTCCTAAAGAGATTTCTCCATCAACTGTACCTGGACCATCCGCTATGATTTGTCCAGAAAATACATTTTCACCTGTCCAAACAATTGGGCGTTGATTGAATGCTGTACCTTGATTTGCATAAAAATATTTACGTAACTCATAGTGAATTTCTTGTTTAATTTTATCCATTACTCGAATAGAAGTTGAAGAAGAAAATCGTACAATTCCTTGACAATAATTTTTAACTACCATTCCAGAATCCAAAATAGCAATAGATTCAAAACCTGTTCCAATAATCGGTTTTTGTGGATATAATAATGGTGCGGCTTGGCGTTGCATATTTGATCCCATTAGCGCTCGATTAGCATCATTGTGTTCTAAAAAAGGAATTAATGCGGTTCCTAATGAAACGATTTGCAATGGAGACATTGTAATAAAATCTACGTCTTGAACTTTTTGGACGGAAAATAAATAATCATCTTTAATTGCAACATATTCTGTAGTAATTTTATGTTCTTGATTTAAATAACTATCTCCAAAAGCAATTTGTATTGTTGATTCTTGTTCTGGATTCAGAAAAACCGGTTGCTGATCTGATAATACTTTTGCATTTTCCATCAAAAAATAAGGCGTTTCAATCCAACCATAAGAACTAATTCTTCCATATAAAGAAGCTGACATGATTAATCCAGCGTTTTCACCTTCCGCTGTTTCAATTGGACAAAGACGACCATATTGACTTGGATGAATATCTCGAATAACGTTGCTAATGTGATCTCGTTGTAATCCATTTGGTCCAAAAACACTAATTTTTCGTTTTTGAGTTAATTCAGATAATGGATTGATTTGATCCATGTAATGAGATAATTCGCTTGTTTGAAAAAATTCTTTAAAAACACTTGTTAATTGACGGGGATCTACAATCCAATCTTCTGGATCTGAAGCAAATTCAAATTCCAAATCAAATTCTTCTTGAAGAGAAAGATCTAAGGAACTTGTTGATTTTAGACTTTTTTCTAGGCGATAAAACCCAATTCGAATTTGATGTTGTAATAATTCTCCTACTGAACGAATTTGTTTATTTTTAATATGATCAATATCATCACTGGAACGATCATAATATTTTAAATCAAGTAATCCATCTAAAATTCCAAGAAAATCTTGAGCTGTTAAATAAGTTAGCTCCTTTGGTAAATGCATATCAAGTATTCGGTTAATTTTATATCTACCAATTTCCCCAATTGAAAAACATCCAGAACGATGATTGAAAAACAGTTTCATCAAAAGGAACATTCGACTTCGAAAGGTAGCTGTTGATTTTCCTTTTTTAATGAAGAAAGATGAATGAAGACGGAATGGATGTTTCACACTATCGAGAATTTCTTGAAAGCTTAGTCCAAAAAATTGGAAAAATTCAAAAAGATGAATTCGATTTTTTTCCAAGATTGATTCTTGTTGTTTTCTTTTAAAACGACTTTTCTTTGCTTTAAACTCATCTAATCGTATGTAGATACGATCTCGAGAGTGTTTCTCTTGTAAAAGATTATCGAAAGCATATTCATCTTCAAGAATTTCTTCCGTTCTAGGATGACATTTTGGAGCATATTCATCAAGTATAAATTTTGTCCAATTTCCTTTATTCGAAATGACTGTTGCTGTATAATTAAATTTTCGTCTTGAATTTAATTCTTTCCGAAAATAAACTCCCGGACTTCTTATTATTTGACTAATAACAATACGTTCACAACCTTTGACTATAAATGTGCCCTCTTCTGTCATTAATGGAACTTCGCCAAAAAAAACATCTTTCAATATACGGACAATTTTAATTTTGATTTTTTTCGATTTTGACAAATTTAAAACACGTATTTTCTGATATTTTTCTTTTGTGATAAAATTATCTTTTTGATCGGTAAAATAAGAATATTCAGCTTTAACATAAAGCTGAATTGAATAGGTTAAATTATTTAATAAACAACTTTCAATATCTAAATAAGGTCCTTCTATTTTTACTTCATTCGGATAAAAATAAATAGAAGAAGATATTTTTCTTGTTCGATTCGGGACATGAATTTTAGTAATAAAAGGATTCGGAAAATGTTGAAATTCTTCCGACATTCCCTTTATTAAAAAACGATAAAAACTTACACGAGGTGCTTCCGATAAATCGCCAATGTTATTGGTAAAAATAGTATTCATCTTATACCTTTTTTTATAATTTTTGATTTAAATAAATGAAAAAAGATTGAATTTTTGAACGAAATTGATCAAAAATTCAATCCTGGTGAGTTTGATTGATTCTTTTATAAATTAAATGAAGTCCAGATTTTTTACGAGCAGCCGTATTTTTATGAATTACACCCTTCTTCACAGCTTTATCAATTGCACTATATAATTTGTTTCGAATAAAAAAGATTTCAGATGAAGTTTTTTGTGAAAAATTCCAATCTTCTTGATTGGTAAAATCTTTCATCTGTTTGAAAAATACTTTGAACAATGTTTTTATGGTTGAATTATAATGGCGATTTCTCATCCGATTTCGATTCGTTTGAGAAACCAATTTTCTATTTCTAGTTTTTTTATTCATTTTTTATTTTTTGTCAATTATTGATATTGAAACAAGGATAATGGCATCTTTAGGAAAAGTAAAGTTTTTCTTTCTATTCGAATAATTTTTCTTTTCATGATATATTATTATAGTATTTTCAGAGAAAAAGAAACTGTTTTTTCTTTTTCTCCTTTTTTATCTTTTTCTACTATGGCAAAAAATAAAGGACCGCGTATCACTATTACTCTTGAATGTACTGAATGTCGTAAAAATGAAAACAAACGTTCACCTGGTGTCTCTAGATATTTATCAAGTAAAAATAGAAGAAATACTCCTGAAAAATTAGAAATTTCAAAACATTGTCGATATTGTAATAAACATACACTTCATAAAGAAACAAAATAAACGAAAAATGAATTCTTGGAAAAAAAAACCAGTGAGAAATATTCGAAAAAATACAAATAGAACAAACCTTTCCTATAGGAATCAAAGTTTACGTTCACTGAATCCTTCAAAAACAAAAAAACCAAAAAAAATTCGCAAAAGTTTACAATATTTATTGTTACTAAAAAAGTTCAAAAACCGCATTGATTATAAAAATGTAAAACTATTAAAAGCTTTTTTAAACAAATATGGAAAAATTCGTCCACGTCGAAAAACTAGAATTAGTGTACAAAAACAACATGCCATTGCCCATGCTATTAAAAAATCACGTGCTTTCAAATTGATTCCTTTTACATGTGATGTGAAATTATAAGGTATGAGAAAAGCTCGAAATAATAATAATTTCATTGATAAAACGTTTACGATTTTCGCCGATGTGCTATTACGTGTTTTTCCCGCAAGTCTACAGGAAAAAAAAGCCTTTTCTTATTATTTAAATGGTTTATCAGCTCAAGATGAAGGTGAATATGCAGAAGCATTAAATAATTATTATCAAGCTCTTCAAATTGAAGAAGATTTATATGATAGAAGTATAATTCTTTATAATATAGGTCTAATTTATTCTAAAAATGGAGACTACTTAAAAGCATTAAAATATTATTATTTTTCTATTTTTATTAATCCAAGATTCACATCTGCATTGAATAATATAGCTGTAATTTATCATTATCAAGGAATTCAAGCAGCAGAAAAAAAATCTTATGGATTATCTGAGTCTTTACTACAAAAAGCAACGTTTTATTGGATAAAAGTAGTAAAACTAGATCCCAATTCTTATATTGAAGCATGGAATTGGTTAAAAACAACACGACGTGTAAAATTTTAACTGCGTCGAAGAAATCCGGTTAATTTGTAAGATTGAGGAGATTTTTGAAAATAGCAACAAAAACGTATGGGAAAAGAGAATGAAAAAGGCTTTGTAACACAAATTATTGGACCAGTTATTGATGTTGAATTTCCCGAAGGCGCAATTCCAAAGATTTATAATGCCTTAAAAGTAACCAATGAGAAAACAGGGGAAATATTGATTGCTGAAGTTCAATATTTAATTGGAGAAAATAAAGCACGAGCTATTTGTATGACTTCAACAGACGGATTAAAACGCGGAGATACTGTTTTAGATACAGGGACGTCAATCGCTGTTCCAGTTGGAAAAGCAACATTAGGTCGTATTTTTAATGTACTTGGTGAACCGGTAGATGAATGTGGACCAGTGAATAATACAGAATTTTATTCAATTCATCGTCCTGCACCTGAATTTGTAGAATTAGAAACAAAACCTAGTATTTTTGAAACGGGAATTAAAGTAGTTGATTTATTAGCACCTTATCGACGCGGAGGAAAAATTGGTTTATTCGGTGGAGCGGGAGTTGGAAAAACAGTATTAATTATGGAATTAATTAATAATATTGCAAAAGAACATGGAGGTGTATCTGTTTTTGCAGGAGTAGGAGAACGTACTCGTGAAGGAAATGATTTATATGCAGAAATGAAAGAATCAAAAGTAATTGATGCAGAAAAATTTGAAAATTCAAAAGTAGCCTTAGTGTATGGTCAAATGAATGAACCACCTGGAGCTAGAATGCGCGTTGCTTTAACGGCTTTAACTATGGCGGAATATTTCCGTGACAAAAATAAACAAGACGTATTATTATTTGTTGATAATATTTTCCGTTTTGTTCAAGCAGGTTCAGAAGTTTCAACTTTATTAGGAAGAATGCCATCTGCTGTTGGATATCAACCGACTTTATCTACAGAAGTTGGAGAACTACAAGAAAGAATTACTTCTACAAAAGAAGGATCGATTACATCTATTCAAGCTGTATACGTTCCTGCGGATGATTTAACCGATCCAGCTCCTTCTACTGTGTTTCGTCATTTAGATGCAACGACTGTATTATCTCGTGAATTAGCAGCAAAAGGAATTTATCCGGCGGTCGATCCATTACAATCAAATTCAACAATGTTACAACCAGGAATCGTTTCTGCTTTACATTATGAAGTTGCTCAAAAAGTAAGACAAACATTACAAAAATATAAAGAATTACAAGAAATTATTGCAATTTTAGGTATTGATGAATTATCCGAAGAAGATCGTTTAGTTGTAGGAAGAGCAAGAAGAATTGAACGTTTTTTATCTCAGCCTTTCTTTGTTGCTGAAGTATTTACAGGATTAGCTGGAAAATATGTTTCATTGAATGAATCGATTACAGGTTTCCAACGAATTTTACAAGGAGAATTTGATGCGTTACCAGAACAAAGTTTTTATTTAGTTGGAAATATTGAAGATGTTATTGAAAAAGGAAAATCTTTAACAAAATAAAGAAAATAAGAGTTGGTTTGTTAACTTTGTATTTCATTTGATATCAAATGATTGATATCAAATGAAATACCTAAGCATGTAACTCAGAGGATAGAGTAATAGATTCCGACTCTATAAGTCGAGGGTTCAACTCCCTCCATGCTTAGGTATTTAATTTTGGGGCTTTTTGGATTCGACATTGAAAAAAATGGACGTGGGTTCAAATCCCACAAGCTCCATTATTGACAAGCATCTGTGGCCGAGTGGTTGAAGGCACTGGACTCATAATCCATTTTCAATAGAACATCACTGGTTCGAACCCAGTCAGATGCAAAGAAAAAATTAATTGATTTTTAATTTGGTTGATTTACCACGCAAAGTTCGAAGAAAATATAATTTGGCTCTTCGAACTTTTGAAGATTGTTTTTTTAAAATGGATAAAATTTTGGGAGAATGTAGAAAGAAGATTTGTTCAATTCCAATTCCTTGAATATTTCGGCGAAGAATGAAACTTCTTCGAATATTTTTATTTTGAATCGCAATGATAATTCCTTCATAATATTGAATTCTTTCTTTTTCTCCTTCTGGAATGTAATAAGCAATTCGAATCACATCTCCAACGTGGCATTCTGTTTGCGTTTTTTTATATTTGGATTCGACTAATTCAATCAAATTTGTTTTTGACTTTTTCGGCATCGTTTTTGTACTATTCATAAATTGATCTTATTTTTGATTTGACTTCTTCAAAAGAAATTTCAATTTCAAATAATAAGAAATATTCAAAAATTAAGAAAGAGTATATTATCTGAAGTATAATAAAAAAAACAAATTCCTATTTTGACTCCCAACTTTATCAAAAATTAAACTTTTGAATAAGAAAAAAATGAAACAAATCAAAAAAATAAAAAGAAGTATTCGTAAATTTTTTGTAACAAATGTCGAAACCAGAATTCCCGTCTTAAGTCCAATTTTCAATTTTTTATTCGGGCCTAATGAAAAAATAATAGCAAAAAATCGAAAATATACAGATTATATTGATGCAACAAAATCAATAGAAGAAAAAATTGAGTTCGAAAAAAGACGACGTGACTCTTTTTATACAGCATTAGATTTTTATTCAAATTCTTACAGTATTTATGACTATTTCACAGTTGATGCATTGAAAATAATTGAAGAAGCTTATCTATTAACATCTTTTTTAAAAAGAAAACGAATCGAAACAGATTGTTTATTTCTTGCTTTTTGTTCACATGAAGGTACGGTTTCAGCTATCTTAAAAAAATATGGGATAACAAAAAAAGAGATCGAAAAAATTCTCAGTCTATCTGTTTCCGTCGAATCCACTACGATCAAAGAAAATTTTTTTCAAAGAATTCAAAAAAAAGGTCTTGGTTCTCTTTTTAATCCTTCCATGCCAATATTCAAAGAGAAAGAAAAAATTGAATTTTCAAAAGAATTAGAAAGCCTTTTGCTCTTGGCGAGTGAAAATGCGATCTTTGAATACAAAACTCCAATTATTAGTACAGAAATTTTATTTTTAACATTGATTGACGAAAAAATTCGAAAAAATTTAAACCAAATTTTCTCTTTTTTCAAAGAAGAAGATGAATTCATTTGGTTTTCTATTCGGTACGAATTACTTGTTTGTTTGTATCACGATGAAATAGCAATTCGAACTCAAATACCATCAAATGAATACCAGTACGCCTATTTCTTTAAAGCTAATTGTTCAGAACTCTTTTTTAAAAAAATGTTAGTTTCTCAAAGATTATCCGCTGTTATGGAACAATTTCGCGAAGAGCTTTTTGCTCTCTTCTTACCACTTAATTTTTATGATCTTTTGAAAAAAGATATTCAACGTACAATTCGAATGAATTGTGCCAAAACAACAAGACGTTATTATGAAAATGAAATAACAGAGGAAACAAAGTGAAACAAAGGTTCCTTTTGCTAGAATCACGTAGCTCAGGCGGGCGTGGCCAAGTGGTCAAGGCAGTGGGTTGTGGCTCCACCATTCGCGGGTTCGAACCCCGTCGTTCGCCTTTTTATTGTCGGAATGATTTTGACGGAAGAGAAAATGGTTGGTATATCAACTATGTATAGAATTCTTCCCAATTCATTCCTTGATCAAATAACAAAAACATGACAAGATATATCGGTCCAAAAGTTAGAATTATTAGAAGATTAGGATTGTTACCTGGATTAACTAGAAAAATTTTTAAAAATCGAACAAAAACACCAGGTCAACATGGAAAACAAATCCTTCTGAAAATCAAACGATCTTCTTTATCCGATGATTATCGAGAACGTTTGATAGAAAAACAAAAATTACGGTGGAATTATGGTATTACTGAGAATCAATTAGTAGGTTACTATAAACAAGCAAAACGACAAGTTGGATCAACTGGAAATTTATTATTAGAATTATTAGAATCTCGATTAGATTGTATTCTTTTTCGTTTTGGATTTGCACCTACAATCCCAAGTGCTCGCCAAATCATTAATCATGGTCATATTTTAGTAAATGGAAAACGTGTAAATATTCCTAGTTTTCTTTGTCAAGCCGGAGATCAAATCACTGTAAGAGAGAGAACAAAATCGAAACAATTATTAGAAACAAATTTAGGGATTCAGCAGCAAAAAAGAATGCTGATTCAACGACGAATGAAACGTATTAATTTAATCAAATCTCGTTTTCATAGTTTATTACCTAGTCATTTAGAAATTCAAAAAGACACAACATTGGTAGGAAAAATTTTAGCTTCTGTGAAACGAAAAGATGTTTTAGTTCGTATTAATGAATTAAAAGTTGTGGAATATTATTCTCGTTAAATTCTTTTCCATTCTGTCTATTCTTTTTCGTGGAGACAGAAGGGTAGTCAAAAAAGGATAGACTCTTCCTTTTTTGAAAATATTAAATCGAACAGTTTTTTTAGAAGAAACTCTTCTCCTCAATCAAGAAATTGAAGTTGAATTCCAAGTTTGCTCAACATGAGTGATGCATCAGAAAGAACACGTGTGAAAACAGAACGTTATGAATCTGGAGTAATTCCATACAAAAAAATGGGTTATTGGGATGCAGATTATAGTGTGAAAGATTCAGATGTGTTATGTCTTTTCCGTATTGTTCCACAACCTGGAGTAGATCCGATTGAAGCAGCAGCAGCTGTTGCTGGAGAATCTTCTACTGCTACGTGGACTGTTGTATGGACTGACTTACTGACTGCGTGTGATGTATATCGTGCAAAAGCATACTTCGTTGAAGAAGTTCCAAATAAACCAGATGAATTCTTTGCATTTATTGCATATGAATGTGATTTATTTGAAGAAGGATCAATTGCGAACTTGACAGCTTCAATTATCGGAAATGTATTTGGTTTTAAAGCAGTAAAAGCTTTACGTTTAGAAGATATGCGTATTCCTTATGCATATTTAAAAACATTCTTAGGCCCTGCAACAGGAGTAATCGTTGAACGTGAAAGAATGGATTGTTTTGGACGTCCTTTATTAGGAGCGACTGTTAAACCAAAATTAGGTCTTTCAGGAAAAAACTATGGTCGTGTAGTTTATGAAGGATTAAAAGGTGGATTAGATTTCTTAAAAGATGACGAAAATATCAACTCTCAAGCTTTTATGAGATGGCGTGAAAGATTCCTTTATGTTATGGAAGGAATTAATAAAGCGGTTGCAAAAACAGGACAAGTAAAAGGTTCATACCTAAATGTTACTGCTGCAACAATGGAAGATATGTATGAAAGAGCAGAATATGCAAGATCAATTGGTTCAGTTATTGTTATGATTGACCTTGTTATTGGTTATACAGCAATTCAAAGTATGGGAATTTGGGCACGAAAAGCAGACATGATTCTTCACTTACATCGTGCAGGTCATTCAACTTATACGCGCCAAAAAACACATGGTATTAATTTCCGTGTTATTTGTAAATGGATGAGAATGTCTGGTGTTGACCACATTCATGCAGGAACCGTTGTAGGAAAATTAGAAGGAGATCCAAATGCAGTAAAAGGATTTTATGATACACTTCTTTTAACAAGTCTAAAAGAAGATCGTTCATTAGGTATTTTCTTTGATATGGATTGGGCTTCATTAAGAAAATGTTTACCTGTAGCTTCAGGTGGAATTCATTGTGGTCAAATGCACCAATTAACACATCTTTTAGGAGAAGATGTTGTATTACAATTTGGTGGTGGTACAATCGGACATCCAGACGGAATTCAAGCAGGTGCAACAGCTAACCGTGTTGCTTTAGAATCAATGGTATTAGCAAAAAATGAAGGACGTGACTATTTAAAAGAAGGTCCAGAAATTTTACGAGCTGCTGCGAAAGAATGTCGTCCATTACAAGTAGCTTTAGATTTATGGAAATCGATTACATTTGAATACGCATCAACAGATACTCTTGATTACGAAAGTACACCTACACAATCAGCTTCTTAATTGAAATTTTTCTTCATCCATTTTCTTTTTCTGTTTTCCCTTTTGAATTTACAAGTACGATTCCTATTATCTACCAAATTTAAAAAATTAAAGGAGTTTTTATGGCAAGACTAACACAAGGACAATTTTCATTATTACCAGATTTAACAGACGAACAAATTGCGAAACAAATTGAATATGCTATTAAAAAAGGATATGCCCTTTCTGTAGAATATACAGATGATCCACATCCTCGTAACTGTTATTGGGAAATGTGGGGTCTTCCTTTATTTGATGTTACGGATTCAGCTTCAATTTTATTTGAATTAAGTGAAGCACGTACTGCTCATCCAAATCAATACATCAAAATTAATGCATTTAATAATGCACGTGGAGTAGAAAGTACATCAATGTCTTTTATTGTTCAACGTCCTGTTTTTGAACCAGGATTCTATTTAGTTCGTAATGAACTTGAAGGAAGAAGAATTGGTTACAGTTTACAAAGTTATGCAGTTCAATCTGCTGCAGAAGGTACTCGTTATTAATTTTTCCATAAACCAACAATGGAATCTCTGCAATGAGATTTCATTGTCAAAAAACGAAAGATAAAAAAGAAAAAATTATTTCATTTCAAATATGTGCAAAACTTCAGTTTTTAATTTAAAAAATTTACTTCTATCCAATACAAATTTAATTGATATTCGTGATTGTTATATTCAAACAGGAATCGAAAAAATTCTAGCAACAATGGATCAAGAGTTGGTTGGATTAAAGAATGTTAAAACACGTGTCCGTGAAATTTCATCTGTTTTATTATTTGATCGGATTCGTGAATTACAAGAATATGGATCTTTAAATTCTAGTTTACATATGTCTTTTACAGGAAGACCTGGTACAGGAAAAACATCCGTCGCAACGAAAATGGCTCTAGTTTTACGAAACTTAGGATATTTAACAAAAGGTCATATTACAAACGTAACTCGTGAAGATTTAGTTGGCCAATATGTGGGTCATACAGCACCAAAAACAAAAGAACAATTACGAAAAGCACAAGGTGGTATTTTATTTATTGATGAAGCACATCATTTGTATAAACCAGAGAATGATCGTGATTATGGGTCAGAAGCGGTAGAATTATTATTACAAGTCATGGAAAATCAACGAGATGATTTAATCCTGATTTTTGCTGGACAAAAAGAAAAATTAGAAACTTTTTATAATTGTAATCCAGGAGTTTCTTCTCGTATCGGAAACCATATTCATTTTGCAGATTATAACGTTTCTGAATTAATTGAAATTGTTCAATTTTTATTAACAAATGAAAACCGTTATAAATATACTGAACAAACGATTCGTATCCTTAATTTTTATATTGAACAATTAGTTCAATTTCCAACATTTGCCAATGTTAGAACAATGAAGATTTTCTTAAATCAAATTTTAGCTTATCAGGCTATTCGAATTGAAAATCGCTTAACAAAAAAAGGATCTCTAACTTATGAAGAGTTAGTTACAATTACTCCAGAAGATTTCGATTTCTTTTGTGTTGAAGACTTTATTAATATTATTGGTAGTGAAAAAGTAACATTACATTCCTCTCTTTCTACGTAGAATAAAAGTATTGAAAAGTTTATTTCGAACCGAACGTTTTGAATTTTCTCAAGACATTGTATTATATGTACTTCATTCAATTGTTTCTGTCATTATGCTATTTTTTTTAGCTGCCCCCGAATACAATCAAATTCAATCAAATACAACTCGAATTTTAGTTCATTTAAGTAGTGGTGTTGCTGAAATTTATGAACAACATCAAGATCTCATTGGAAGAATTCAAAATGATATTGTAGAAATTGAAGCAACGATCGAAAATCGAATAGAAAAATTCAAATATATTATTCAAGAGGGTGTTTTTATTGTTTCAACTAAAAATACAATTTCTACCGATTTTCAAAAAAATGAAAAAAATACAGAAACAGGAGTTTATATTTATGCAAAACGGGTAAAAGAAATGAATTCAAAAATCAATTTCGATGAAATTGTAAAAGAATATGAATTCAAAAAAGAAAAATATGAGAAAGAAGAACAAAAAATTTTAGAATTGAAAAACAATCCTGCTGGACAAGGGCAAACAGCCTTAACGGGAGTTACGCTTTCAAATACACAATTATCGATTTTATTAGATGAATTGAACTTTTTAAAACGAGTAAAAAGCGAATACGAAGGATCAAAAAAAGGAATTGGAATTAGTTAAAAAAAATGTTCAACGTTGAAGAAACAATTTCTCTTCTTTTTTCTTATGTTTCTCAACGAGATATTTTCCTCAAACTGATTTTGTTTTCAGTTGGTAGTTTCTTTGTTCTTGACCTCCTTCGAAGTCAAAGTGTAGAAATCGAGTTATTACAATTAACTCCCGGATTGTATCTTGCATTTGTATTTCTAACCTATATTGTTTTGTTTATTTGTTCACGTCTTTTTCTTGAACTTTCATTTCGAGTTGACAATGAAAAAGCAACGGGAACAAAAAGTCTACTCCGATCATATGTAATCATATCTCGAAAAATTAATGTATTTTTTTCTAGTATGAGTTTATTTTTTAGTTTGACGATTTTATTACCAATTAGTCTAGAATATTTTATAAATTCCATACAAAAAACATTAGAAAATTTATGGTCCTTGCAAGAATTTCTTGGCATTGAATTGATTTTTTTTGTTCTATGTACTTTTCTGTTTCAATTCCCTATTTTTTTTACAGCTCCAAATTACGTCGAACAAAAAATTGCTTTTTTTCAACAAAATTTCAAAAATGCACTTTTTATAACCTCAATTCTTGCAGCCCTTATTACACCAACAGTAGATCTAAATACTCAACTCGTTATCAGCGGAATTATTTTCATTCTATATCTTGTAATTCAATTTATTTTCCAAAAACAAGTTCTTTTACAAATTTCGAATCTTTCTCTAAGTAGTTTTTATTCTTTCTCTCTATTTCTTAATTTTACAACTTCTCCAGTAGAATCGAATGAAAAATTTACAACCGAAACTCTTCTATTGCTGCTCTCTTGCATTTCTTTCTTTTTTTTCTTTTTTGACTTTCAGTCCAGAAAAAACATTAGCCTTTCCAATTTACGCTCAACAAGCATATGAAAATCCACGAGAAGCGAATGGTCGCATCGTGTGTGCAAATTGTCATTTAGCTCAAAAACCTACGGAATTTGAAGCTCCAGGTTCTGTGCTTCCAAATACAGTTTTTGAAACAATTGTAAAAATTCCATATGATGTAACAAAAAAACAAATTCTTGGAAATGGTCAAAAAGATGGTTTAAATGTTGGAGCTGTTGTTATTTTACCGGAAGGATTTCAATTAGCTCCAAAAAATCGCTTAGAAAAAGAATTCCTTGCCAAAACAAAAGGAATCTTTATTACTCCATATAGTAAAACAAAAGAAAATATTTTAGTAGTAGGTCCAATTAATGGAGAAAAAAATCAAGAAATTATTTTTCCTATTTTATCTCCAGATCCAGAAAAAGATAAGAAGAATTTTTATATCAAATATCCAATTTATATCGGAGCCAATCGTGGTCGTGGACAAGTCTATCCAACTGGAGAGAAAACAAATAATAATATTGTAACAGCAAGCAGTGCTGGAAAAATTCAAGAAATTAAATTGAATAATAAAGAATTTGAAATAGCTATTCTTTCTCCTTCTGGGGAATTAAAAATACAAACAATACCGAAAGGAGTGGATATTCTTGTTAAAGAAAATCAAATCGTTACTCAAGATCAACCATTAACGATTAATCCGAATGTAGGTGGTTTTGGACAAACCGAAACAGAAATTGTTTTACAAGATCCATCTCGTATTTATGGCTATTTAGTTTTTTGTTTTTCAATCATTCTCAGTCAATCTTTCTTAGTTTTTAAGAAAAAACAATTTGAAAAAGTTCAAGCAGCTGAATTTGATTTTTAATAGCTTAGAAGAAGGATAGAAATTCAATCCTCCATTTCTATCCTTCTTCCCTATCTTTTTCGTTTTCTACTTTTTTTTCACCAAGTATAAATTTTGCAAATTGATTAACTTGAATATTTTCTCCTAATAAAGAAATATGGTTTTTAATGTAATCTTCAACTTTCAAATTAGGATCGCGAATACAATCTTGATCAAATAACGTAAAGAGTTTGAATGTTTTTTCTACACGTCCTTGAATAATTGATTGACGAATTGCTTCTGGCTTGTTTTTTATATCCTCTCGTTGAGATTCAAGTTCCAATTCTGCATCCCAGACTTCTTGAGGAATATCTTTTAAAGAAACATAACTAACATTTGTAGAAGCAGCAATTTGCATTGCTAAATTTTTTGCTAAATTTTGAAATTCAAATCGGCGGGCCACAAAATCAGTTTCACAATTTAATTCTAAGAGGACTCCAATTTTTCCTCCTGTATGAATGTAGCTTGTGATCACTCCTTGTTTTGTTGTTCGTGTTCGTTTTTTTTCTGCAGAAGCTAATCCTTTTTGACGAAGAACTTCGATTGCTTTGTTAAAATCTCCATTATTTTCAATTAATGCAGTTTTACAATGAAGCATTCCTGCACCGGTTTTTTCACGAAGTGTTTTAATTTGTTCCGATGTAATATTCATAGATCTACTATTTTTGATTCAAAAAAATTCTAAGATATATATGGAAAGCTTTTCTGTTAGAAAGAGCACCCCTTTCGCCTAGTTACTAATATAATTCGAAACTTCATTTTCGTCAATCTTTCGAATCCAAACCTGGATAAAAAGTTGAAAAAAAGAGATGGTCTTTGGTAAAGTACAAAATACTTCTTTCTTCTTTTAAAAAGAAAGCGAAAACTAACGTATGAAAAAAACATTAGCTATAACTGTTTATAATGAACCAGGCGTATTGGCTCGAATTTCAACCGTCTTTTCAGGTCGAGGTTTTAATATGGAAAGCATTGCTGTTGGACCAACCGAAAAAACGGGGGTTTCTAGAATTACGATTGTTTTACCCGGAAATGATCAAACCATTGATCAAATTATTAAACAACTTAATAAATTGGTTCAAATTATTGAAGTGAAAGATGTTACATTTCGGCCCTGTGTTGAACGAGAATTAATGCTCATTAAAATACAAGCAAAACCAAATATTCGTTCTGAAATTATTGAAATTACCGAAATTTTTAAAGCTCGAATTGTCGATATTTCAGATATTTCTCTTACTCTTGAAGTTACTGGAGATCCTGGAAAAATTGTAACGATCCAAGAATTACTGAAACGATATACTATTTTAGAAATAGCTCGAACAGGAAAGATTTCCTTGGAACGCGAACTAGGCATAAATTCTGAATTTATAAAAAATTTATAATCAATTTGTACTGGGGATGGAGGGACTTGAACCCTCACGATCAATATTAATCAACGGATTTTCAATCGATAATTTGATTTGGACTATCTCTTTACTAGTATGAAGTAAACTCTGTTTACAGTTTCTAGTAGCTTCCGTTTAGTCTCTGCACCTTTCTTCCTTCAAAAAAGGAAGACTTGGCTCAGGATAAATTCCTTTTCTCCTGAATTTGAAAGCTTACACAAACTTGTTTTTTTGTTTAGTTTGGCTCAATTTTTTAAGTCCGTTGTGTCTACCATTCCACCACATCCCCCCAAAAAGACGGTACCCAGACTCGAACTGGGGAATAAAGGATTTGCAATCCAAAGCCTTACCACTTGACTATACCGCCTTCCAATTTTTTTCTCAAAAAAACAATAGAGAATTTTTTGGAAAAAATCAAGATGAAAGATTCATTCCGTTCTAGGAAGCTTCGCTGTCCCAACAGGACTTAGAGTGCCTCGCTACAAAAGAGATCGATTATAATAAAATTATCTCTTTTTATTCACTCTTTTGGAAGAAAAGAATGGAAAATTTATTCAAGTATTCATTTTCTAAAATTGTATCAAAACAAGACAAATTATTAAAAAATTTATGGTTACAGTTGGTCAAAAAACATTAGAAAGTAAAAAAGGTACAAAAGAAACAGTATTAACTCCTCGTTTTTATACAACCGATTTTCAAGAAATTTCTCAATTAGATATTCGATCAAATATTGAAGAAATTCAATCCATTATTGAAGAATTTCGTTTAGATTATAATCGTGATCATTTTATTCGTGATCAAGAATTTGTAGCTAGTTGGGAGATTTTCGATCCAGTTACGCGTAATATTTTTATTGAATTTTTAGAACGATCTTGTACAGCTGAATTTTCTGGATTTTTATTATACAAAGAAATTGCTCGCAATTTAAAAAAAGAGAATCCATTATTATCCGAAGGTTTTTCTTATATGTCTCGTGATGAAGCACGCCATGCCGGTTTTTTAAATAAAGCTATGAGTGATTTTCATGTTTCTCTCGATTTGGGATTTTTAACTAAAACACGCAAATATACTTTTTTTGCTCCGAAATTTATTTTTTATTCCACTTATTTATCTGAAAAAATAGGATATTGGAGATATATTACTATTTATCGACATTTAGAAAAAAATCCAAAATATCGTGTCTATCCGTTGTTTCGATTCTTTGAAAGTTGGTGTCAAGACGAAAATCGTCATGGAGATTTTTTCGCTGCTTTAATGAAATCTCAAAAACCACTTTTAAATACTTATCAAGCAAAACTTTGGTCAAAATTTTTCTTACTTTCTGTTTTTGCTACAATGTATTTAAATGATATCCAACGAGCAGAATTTTATGCTACTATTGGACTCGATTCTCGACAGTTTGATAAACATGTTATTCGAAAGACAAATGAAAGTGCAGGAACTCTTTTCCCTGTAATTTTAGACGTTGATCATCCACAATTTTTTCCTCTTTTAGAGCAATGTTCGAAACTGAATGAAGAATTAATCCAAATTGATAAAAATATCAATTCCGAATCATTAAAATTTATTCAAAAAATTCCTGTCGTTTCAAATCTTCTTTGGAAACTTATCCAGATCTATTGTCTACCAGCAATTGAAATGAAATATATTTGGACACAACAGTTTGAATCTTAGATAGAACACTTTACTATTTTTTGAATCCCCATTAAAATTCTAATATATAGATACGATCTATTTTCTTACTTCGGATCACAACCAAATGAAAGGAAAAACAAGAAAATCTGCAGCAAAAAGAGTCAAGGTAAAAAAACACTGTATTTTACGAAAAAATGCTTATAAAGGACATTTACTTCGTAAAAAAAATTCAAAACGTCTTCGAAAACTTGGACGTCCGTCAGTGATTCATGCTTCTGACACAAAAGTATTTCAAAAAATGTTACCTTACAATTAAAAAAAGAAATTTTTTGCAAAAAAAAAAGAAGTAAAAACAATGGTTCGAGTCAAACGTGGAAATGTAGCCTCAAAACGGCGCAAAAAATATTTTAAAGTAGCAAAGGGTTTTGTAGGAGCTAATGCCAATGTGAGTACCATGGCAAAAGAACAAGTTTTACAAAGTTTTTATTCTGCGTATATTGGAAGAAAATTAAAAAAACGAACATTTCGTCGGTTATGGATTTATCGAATTAATGCAGCTAGTCGTTCAAGACTAAATATCTATTCCATTTTACTTGGATGTTTACGACAACTGAATGTATTTTTAGATAGAAAAATATTAGCTTTATTAGCATTTACAGATATTTCTTCTTTTAATTTAATTGAACGTCAATCACGGCAATCAAGTATTTATTCAAGAAAATAAATTTCTTTCACTTTTGAATAAATCGAAAAAGGAATAAAAAAGTTCTCTTTTTTGTCTTTATTCTTAAATAGAAATGAAATCAAATACTCTATTTTTAGTCTTTAATAAAAGAAAGAAAAAGAATTTTTCTTTCTTTTATTGAAGTAGACATACTATTTTATTCAAAATAATAAAATGAAAGAAAATTAGTCACCTTTCGATTGATTAATTGATAAAAGTTTCTATAGTCCTTTGTTTACTCTACAAAAAAAGTACTAAAAATCTATGGTTAAGCTGATAAAGAGAATTGAACTCTTAACCTGCTGATTACAAGTCAGCTGCTCTACCAATTGAGCTATATCAGCTAGAAAAAAAAAATTTTTTTTGATAGTTTTTATTCTTTATTTAATTTTTATTTATTTTCTAATTAGAAACCCGATCTTACTAGAAGACCATAAATTTGGTATTATATATTAAATAACAGATTGCTGTAATTTTCATTTAAGCGAAACTACGTTATTAGATTGGTAATGCAACTAGTTTAAACGACTCTTCATTCTATTATCTAACTTTTACTAAAATATTAATTTTAAAAATTGCGTTTTTTGTTTGATTTCTTTTAAATCAAAGACTACTACTATATTCTAACGTTAATACATTGGACTGTCAAGTAAAACACTTGAGCAAACAATTACCTAAACTCAAAATTACGTTTTTTTAGATTTTATTCGATTGGATTCTCTATTTTTATTATCCTATAAAATATTAATAAAAAAATAGAAAATGAAAAAGATCGAAGCTATTCTTCGTAAATGTAGTATATTGGGTGATGAATTTCTTTTGACTACTAAGACAAAGAGGGAAACGAACTCTCTTGATGGATTTTTTCGTAATACGAAAAAAAGTACAAAATCTATTTCTATATTTTAGAAGATAGGGTTCTGATTCTGAGATTTGATGTAAAAAAAAGGGAATGTTTCTTTTATGAAAGATAGATTGAATAGGATTCTTTATTATAATAAAGAATGAAACAAAAGAAAAATTAGACAATTTAGAACTCAATCACTTACCTTTTTTTATGGAAACATTAATAATCAGTAGATTACCTGGAGCTTTTGCTATTTTTAGTCCACTTACAGATGTTCTACCTGTAATTCCTGTATTTTTTTTCTTATTAGCATTTGTTTGGCAAGCTAGTGTTGGCTTCAGATAAATCGCTTCGTAAAAAAATTTTTATTTTAACTCAAACTTTTTCAAGAACGAATATGGTGGAACCCCTTTTATCCGGCATTGTTTTAGGATTGATTACTGTTACATTAGCAGGTCTTTTTGTTGCTGCTTATCTTCAATTTCAACGAGGAAATTCATTAGTTTTTTAATAAAAAAAAATTAAAATTGGTAATTATTAGAAAAAGAACCTAATAATTACCAGCTTGCTTTGGTTACACCTGTTAAAAAACAATCGTGGGCTAATTCACGAACAGCATTTCGACATAAACCAAAAAAACGAGAATAACCACGTGGTTTTCCTGTTTTCCAACAACGATTTCTTAGTCTGGTTGGGGAACTATTTTTAGGTAATCTTTGAATTTTTTCATTCCAATGAAAAAGATCTTCTAATGAAGAAGCTTTTTTTAACTCATTTAAAATGTATTTTCGTTGATCAGAATATTTAGTTATAAGTTTTTTACGTTTTGCTTCACGTTGAAGCATATTTTTTTTTGCCATCTTTTTTCAAAAAATAATTTCTTTCGAAAAAAGATAACAAAAATTTAAAAATTAACCAAATTTACCTAAAGTGGAAGCGATTACAAATGGTGCATATGTGAATATATAACCTACAGTAAAGTGTGCCAATCCGACTAAACGAGCTTGAACAATTGAAAGAGCAACAGGTTTATCTTTCCAACGAATCAAGTTTGCTAATGGTGTACGTTCATGAGCCCAAACAATCGTTTCAATTAATTCTTGCCAATAACCACGCCAAGAAATTAAGAACATAAAGCCTGTTGCCCATACTAAATGACCAAATAAAAACATCCATGCCCACACAGATAAATTATTCATTCCTAATGGATTGTAACCATTAATTAATGGTGAAGAATTTAACCATAAATAATCTCTTAACCAACCCATAATATAATTTGATGATTCATTAAATTGCGCTGGATTTCCTAACCATAAAGTAATATGTTTCCAATGCCAATAGAATGTTGTCCATCCAATTGTATTTAACATCCAAAACATGGATAAATAAAAAGCATCCCAAGCAGAGATATCACAAGTACCACCACGTCCAGGACCATCACAAGGGAAACTATAACCAAAATCTTTTTTATCTGGCATTAGTTTTGAACCACGTGCATCCAATGCACCTTTGACTAGAATTAATGTTGTTACATGTAATCCTAAAGCAATAGCATGGTGAACTAGAAAATCTCCAGGACCTATTGGTAAAAATAAAGAATTTTTACTATTGTTCACTGCTTCTAACCAATTAGGTAACCAAAGTTGTTGACTTGCAATTGAAGCTGAACTTGTTGTCGAAGATAAAAGAGAATCAAATCCATATAATGCTTTTCCAGATCCTGATTGAATCCATTGAGCAAAAACAGGTTCTACTAAAATTTGTTTTTCTGGTTGTCCAAAAGCAACAACTGTATCATTATGAACATATAATCCTAATGTATGAAATCCTAAAAACAGAGAAACCCAACTTAAATGAGAAATAATTGCTTCTTTATGATCTAGCATTCTAGCTAAAACATTATTTTTATTTAGTTCTGGATCATAATCTCGAACAAAGAAGATAGCTCCGTGAGCAAAGGCTCCTACCATTAAAAAACCTGCAATATATTGATGATGAGTATATAATGCCGCTTCTGTTGCATAATCACGTGATAAAAAAGCATAAGGATTTAAAGAATAAATATGTTGGGCAGCTAAAGAAGTAATGACACCTAAAGATGCAAGTGCCAGTCCCAATTGCATATGTAATGAATTTGTTACTGTTTCATATAAACCGATATGTCCACGTCCTAATCTTCCTCCGGGTGGTCGATGAGCTTCAAGAATTTCTTTCATGCTATGACCAATTCCGAAATTTGTTCGGTACATATGACCTGCAATTACAAATAAAACACCAATGGCTAAATGATGATGAGCAATATCTGTTAACCAAAGAGATTGCGTTTGTGGATGGAAACCACCTTGAAATGTTAATATGGCTGTTCCGGTTCCTGTATTTGTGTTAAATAAATGATTTATAGTATCTGGATTTTGTGCATAAATACTCCAATTTCCAGTAAAAAAAGGAATTAAACCTGCTGGATGGGGTGCTACAGATAAAAAGTTTTCCCAGCCTACATGAATACCTCGTGATTCCGGAATAGCAACGTGGACTAAATGTCCTGTCCAACCGATTGAACTAAATCCAAATAAAGCAGAAAGATGATGATTTAATCTCGATTCATTATTTTTAAACCACGCAATGTTTGGTTGGAATTGAGGTTGTAAATGTAACCATCCCGCTTGTAACAGTAATAGAGAAACAAGAAGTAAAAAGATCGATGCAATATATAGATCTTGATTAGTACGAATTCCAATCGTATACCACCATTGATAAACACCAGATAAAGCAATATTTACTGGATAAACAACCCCTCCTCGTGTAAAAGCTTTTAAAGCTGTTTCTCCAAAATGAGGATCCCAAATACCATGAGCAATTGGTTTTACTTTTAGAGGATTTAAAATCCATTGTTCAAAATTACCTTGCCATGCAACATGAAAAAGGTTACCTGCTGTCCAAAGAAAAATAATAGCCAGATGACCGAAATGAGAAGCAAATATTTTTTGGTATAAAGCTTCTTCTGTCACATCATCATGACTTTCTAAATCATGTGCAGTTGCAATACTAAACCAGATACGACGTGTAGTTGGATCTTCGCTTAAGACCTGACTAAACTTAGGGAATCTTGTTGCCATTGAGAAAACTCCGTTACGTTTTATTTGAAAGAATTGATAACTACGAATTCGAAAAGATCTTTCTTTCGAAAACAAAAAAAGAATAGAAAACAAAAATTAACTTACTGAAATAATGCGTGCTAAGAAAAAGGCCCAAGTTGTCCCAATTCCACCTAATAAATAATGAGCTAATCCAACAGCACGACCTTGAGTAATACTTAAAGCACGTGGTTGAATAGCAGGAGCTACTTTTAGCTTATTATGTGCCCAAACAATCGATTCGATTAATTCTTGCCAATAGCCACGACCACTAAATAAGAACATTAAACTAAATGCCCAAATAAAATGAGCTCCTAAGAAAATAAGTCCATATGCCGAAAGTGCAGAGCCATAAGATTGAATAACTTGTGATGCTTGTGACCATAAAAAGTCGCGTAACCAACCATTAATAGTTAATGCACCTTCTGCAAAATTTCCACCTGTAATATGAGAAATTGTTCCTTGTGGTGTAATAGATCCCCAGATATCAGATTGCATTTTCCAACTAAAATGGAAAAGTACAACAGAGATACAATTATACATCCAGAAAAGACCTAAAAATACATGATCCCATCCTGAAACTTGACAAGTACCACCACGTCCAGGACCATCACAAGGGAATCGGAATCCTAAATTTGATTTATCTGGAATTAATCTAGAATTTCGTGCATATAAAAGTCCTTTGAATAAAATTAATGTTGTTACATGAATAGTAAAAGCATGAATATGATGCACCATAAAATCAGCTGTTCCTAATTTCATTGGCATTAAAGCTATTTTCGATCCTAAAACAACTGGATCTCCGCCAAAAATATAACTTGCTGTGGCTAAAGCATTCGGAGAAGTTGTTGTAGGAGCAACTGTATGAAGATTTTGAATCCATTGAGCAAAAATTGGTTGTAATGCAATCGCTTTATCAGAAAACATATCTTGTGGACGACCCAGTGCTTGCATCGTATCATTGTGAATATACGGTCCAAATGCATGACATCCTAGAAAAATACAAACCCAATTTAAATGAGAAATAATCGCATCTCGATGGCGAATGACACGATCTAATAAGTTATTGTAATTCATTGTTGCATCATAATCACGAACCATAAAAATAGCTCCATGAGCTGCTCCACCTACAATACAAAAAGCTCCAATCCACATATGATGTGTGAAAATAGATAATTGAGTAGGATAATCAATTGCAATATATGGATATGGTGGCATTGCATACATATGATGAGCAATAATAATTGTTAGTGATCCTAACATTGCTAAATTGATCGCTAATTGCGCATGCCATGAAGTTGTTAAAACTTCATATAGACCTTGATGACCAGAACCAGTAAATGGACCTTTATGGGCTTCAAGAATTTCTTTCATGCTATGACCAATTCCGAAATTTGTTCGGTACATATGACCCGCAATTAAAAAAAGAACACCAATGGCTACATGATGGTGAGCTGCATCCGTTAACCAAAGACTAGCTGTTGTTGGATTTAATCCACCTTTGAATGTTAAAATATCGGAATAAACCGCCCAATTCCCAGTGAAAAAAGGTAATAAGCCTTCTTTAAAAGAAGGATACAGAGTTCCTATCAATTCTTTATTTACAATGAATTCATGTGGATTTGGTAAATCAGATAATTCCATTCCTGCATCCAATAATTTATTAATTGGATTTCCAATATGAATTTCATGTCCAGCCCAGGCTAATGAACCTAATCCTAGTAAAATAGAAAAATGATGATTTAACATTGATTCAGCATTTTGAAACCATTCTAATTTTGGTGCAGCTTTATGGTAATGAAACCAACCTGCAATTAGCATTAGAGCTGACATTACTAAACTACCAATGGCAATACAATATAATTGTTGTTGAGTAGTTACACCTTCTGCTCGCCAAATTTGAAAGAAACCAGAAGTTATTTGAATCCCTTGAAAATTTCCACCAACATCTGCATTTAATATTTCTTGTCCAACAATTGGATAAACAGATTGTGCACTTGGTTTAATTTGTAATGGATTAATTAACCATGCAGTATAATTTGAGAAATACGCTCCATGGAAATGCATTCCACTTAACCAAAGAAAAATGATAGATAATTGACCGAAATGGGCACTAAAAATTTTTCTTGAAACGTCTTCTAATGATTTTGTTTGCATATCAAAATCATGAGCATCTGCATGAAGGTTCCAAATCCATGTTGTTGTTTTTGGACCTTTTGCTAATGTTCGAGAAAAATGACCTGGTTGAGACCATTTTTCAAAACTTGTTTCAACTACATCTAAATCAACAAGTACTTGCGCTTTTTTTGTTTTTTTCGCTTCTTGTTTCTGAGGAGTTGTTATCATATTGAAAGCTACTTAAAATTTATTCATTTCTTCTATTCTCTTACTACAAATCAAATTCAAGTTAGATTGGAAGTAATTTTTTTACTGTTTTATTTATTATAAGGATTTCTTTTCGTATTCTAAAATATTTTTTCGGTATATTCTTCTCATTGAAGGGTCGATGCCCGAGTGGTTAATGGGGATGGATTGTAAATCCATTGATATACATCTACGTAGGTTCAAATCCTACTCGACCCATTTAGAAGATAAATTTCGTTCTTTGAAGGCTATATCTTGTACTTCTAATCCAATCATTTGTGAATTATTTTTTCCAGGTGCCATCATTGGATAACAGTTTTCATTCTCAATAACATTAACATCTATCAAAGTTCCTTTTCTATTATTTTTTACTTCTTTCAATAGTAACTCCAATTCTATTTCATTTTTTGTACTATAACCATATAAATTATATGCTTTGGCTAATTCACAAAAATTTGGCATTCCGTTTCTCATATATGAATTCGAAAAACGATTCCCATAAAAGGATTCTTGCCATTGTCTTACCATTCCTTGCCAACCATTATTAATAATGATAATTTTAATATCTAAATGATATTGGGCAATTGTTCCTAATTCTTGAAGATTCATTTGAAAACTTGAATCTCCAGTAATGCATACGACATCTTGCTTGAAATGCGCTATTTTTACACCAATCGCTGCCGGTAATCCAAACCCCATTGTACCTAATCCAGCACTAGTGATCCATTTCTTTGGCTGACAATTCACTAATTGGGCCGCCCACATTTGATGTTGCCCAACATCTGTTGTATAAAAAGCATCTTGATTTTCTTTCCCAAGCAATGAAATTGTTTGTTGTGGGGATAGATTTTGGGATTTATAACTCTTGATAATCAAAGGATAAGATTCTTTCCAAAGAATTAAGCGATTTAACCATGCAACTGTAAAATAAGGAAATGCTTTGAATGAATGAATTCGAATTTGTTTTAAAAGTTGCAATAAAATTTTTCGTAAATCGCCTAGAAAGGACATTTCTGGATATCGATTTTTACTCAATTCAGCGGCATCAATGTCCATATGAACTACTTCCGCATCACTTGCGAATTCTTCTAATTTTCCTGTTACTCGATCATCAAATCTAGCACCAAGTGCTAATAAAAAATCACATTCTGTGACAGCAAAATTTGCATAGGCAGTTCCATGGATATAGTCGAATGAACATTTGTCACACTCTATTTCAAAACCATACATGCAACTTTCATTGCATATGGCTCCTCTGAATCAAAAAAGAATTTTTTGATTTCTTTCTTTATTCAGTGAGTAGTTTAGCTTATTTATTTTATTATAAAATAACTTTTGCTTTTTACTCAATCCTGTTTCTTTCTTTTTTATTTGAAAGAAACTTTCCTCGTTCCGTACATTGATTTTCTTGATAGACTTAGATTTCAATTCTACATTTGAAACCTTTTTTTACATTCGTTTTTGGAATGAAAAAACGATTGGTTCTTTTTAATAAAATGCTTACATTGATTCAATTTATTAATCATATCTATCTTTCCCTCCTTTTTTTGCTGGATTCAAAAGAAAAAATTCTTTTGAAAAAATTCTTGGAGGAGTCAACTTTGTTTTTGAAGTGAAAGGAATTCAACCTTTATCAAATGTACAGTTTTTCTCCAAATTGAAGTTATCTTCTCTTATTTTTTTCAATTGAAAGAAAAAAATTCAAAAAAACGAGTCGCACCATTCCAAGCATACCTAAAGATAAATGATCTATTTCATTATAGGAGCTTTTTCCCATTAATGTTGTTGTAATTGGAATTTGAAAAAGTTTTACAAATTGTCGAAGGCATTGAAAAGCATTCGAACGTACAATTCCACCACCAATATAAAATAAAGGTTGATAAGAAAATTTACACTTTTGAATTAACTCTTTAAAAACAGGAGCTTTTATTGTATGTTCTGTTCGAAAATTTAACACTTTTGGTAATTCATTTATTGGAATATAGCCAAAATTCGCTATTTCTTCTAATCCCACATCTTTCGGAATATCAATTAAAATTGGTCCTGGTCGACCATTTTGTGCAAGAAAAAAAGCTTCTGAAAGAATCATTGGTAAAAGATGAGTTTCGTGCACTGTATAAGAATGTTTGACAATTGGTAATGTAATTCCAAAAATATCCGTTTCTTGAAACGCATCGGTTCCAATAAATGTTCTTCCAACCTGACCTGTAATAACAATTAACGGAATAGAATCAATTTTAGCATTAGCAATTCCAGTAACTAAATTTGTAGCACCAGGTCCTGAAGTTGCAAAACAAATTCCAGGCTTGTTTGTACTTCTTGCATAAGCATCTGCCGCATGAATAGCAGCTTGTTCATGACGAACTAAAATATGTTTGATTAGATTCGCTTTTTCCCAATGATATAATTCATCATAAATAGGTAAAATAGCTCCTCCTGGATATCCAAAAATATGTTCAACACCGTTTTGAACCAAACTATCTAACAAAATATACGCACCGGTTCTTGAACATTTCTTTTTTAGTTCCATAAAAAAAAAGGAAATTCAAAGGGTTTCAATATACTTTTTTCCACTTTCTTTTTAAAAGAAAGGAAAATCTCAAGATTCGAATTGAAGGAGCGTCAACGTTGGGTCGTGAGGAAGTGTCAAAAATGATCCAAGAA